>Ga0098059_1000046_pt1 | contig 151002 bp, 120 predicted proteins | sample 20_taG_FD_92580 | JGI IMG/M metagenome (GOLD analysis project Ga0098059, IMG submission 92580) | Marine viral communities from the Subarctic Pacific Ocean - 20_ETSP_OMZ_AT15318 metaG | ecosystem: Environmental > Aquatic > Marine > Oceanic | place: Subarctic Pacific Ocean | collected 2015-01-19
ATAATCAGGATTTAAACAGTCTTACTTCTCCATATACTCCACTTCTAATATAGGATAATTATAATCTAATAAGACCTTATAATCTAGGACTATAATGTTTATTATAGCAGTGAGAATATTATTCTATAAAATATCTTCCATATTATATTAAAAAGTATAATATTATTTTGGAATTCTATCAAAAGCCTAATAGTTTTGAATTTATTACTAATGTAGTTTATTATTTAGGTTAATATTTTACCAATCAAAACCCAAAGTTATTGCGAACCCTCCTTTTTATCATATTATTAAATATTCTATCAGTATTTTCTACATTTAGTAATGATAAGAAAGACGATAGTGATTCTAAAACTTTTTTACAACATAAAAATTCACTGAAACCTAATTTGTTTCGTGATAATTCGGAATTAGTAATTATTCCGGAGAGGAAATTTATTTTTTCTAATCATAGAAGATTCAATTCATATAGATCTTTTGATAAATATTCTGGTACTAATGTTAATAATTCGAGTACTAAATTAACTCATCAAATGGATTATATGAATTATAATTCTATTACATACAAATCGTCAATGGATTCTGATTCTATTAGCCATCATATTGGTGAAGCACAAAGTATGTTAAGTGCTATAAGGGCGGAAGGACGATTTGTCGATTATTTATCCTTGGGACAGTCTTTTCAACTTCCTCTTGGAGTTCAAAAATCTATTGGTGGGCTTTCTTATACTGTGATTTTTAGTAAAATATTTTTAGTTGACAATTCTGCATATATTGATGCTTATTTAACTATTGAACTTCCATCTGAGACCATTTTAACTTTTATGGGTAGAGGAATTGAATTCTCTGTGGAGGGAGGAATCACAGGAAGGGGTAGAGTGGAATTATTGGGTAATAATAATATTTCATTTTCTGAAGATAGTGTTGAACAGAAAGTATTATTAACATTGTTTGGAGGAGATCCGCAGAATCCCGGGAATACATATGCGGAATTTGATTGTTATGGATTTAGAGAGCTTTCATTGGATGCAGGGATTACCTTTTCAAAAGACTTTCTTCTTAAAGAGAATAGCGATGGAAGTATATCTGAGGATCGGGTTACATCTCGTTTTGCAACAAGGGTTTCAGATTGGAATGATATCATAATAGATATTTCATTGCCAAAATTCCAAGTAAATGGTTTGGATGGATGGTCGTTTAACGTAACTAATGCCGTATTCGATTTTTCCGATAGTCAAAATGCATCAAATGTTGTTTTTCCATCAAATTATGATTCACCTTATTTTCTTGAAGGTACTCCGACATTATGGAGAGGATTTTTTATTAGGGAATTAGAAGTCACTTTACCCGAGGAGTTTAATAAAAAAAAATCGAATTCCAGAACTTCTTTTTTTGCTAATAATGTGTTAATAGATGAGTTGGGCTTTACAGGAATTATTGGTGCTAGAAATATAATAGGTTTAGATGAAGGTAATGCAGATTCTTGGAAATTGTCTGTAAATGAGATTAGTGCTCAGATTTTAAAGAATGAATTTGTTGCTGGAAATTTGAATGGTCAAATTGAGGTCCCTTCTCTTGAAACAGATGAACCACTATTATATAGCGGGACTTTTACGAATACAGGCAATTATAACCTTATTGCAGCTCTACAGAATACTGCAAAGTTCAATGTTTTTAAGGCGGATCTAAATTTAGAGTCTAATTCACTAATTGAGTTGAAAGTGATGGATGGTAAATTTAAACCAAGGGCAGTTTTGCATGGTAGCATGAATCTGAACCCTACTACATCATCAGGTAAAGAAGGAGCAAAGGTTAATGGTTTAGTATTTCAATCTTTAGTATTACAAACAGAAGCGCCATTCATTGATGCACAGTATTTTGGGTTTGAACAAAATTCCTCCGATAATTCAGCCGGTAGCTTTTCGATAGGGATCAATGAAATTGCTTTAAGAAATGAGAATGATAGGGTAGGGATTTTTGCTGATATAACGATAAACCTCGTTAAGGCAGATGACAGTGGTTTTGGAGCTGGTGCAGGCCTTACAATTTGGGCTAAACAAAATCAACTTGAGGATAACGTTTTTCATGAATATGATGGACTTGAAATATCTAGGATTTCTATTGATGTAACAAGACCTGGTTTTTATATCAACGGTGAATTAACCTTTTATGAAGGTGATGTTACTTACGGTAATGGATTTAAAGGATCAGTTGAAGCTAAATTTGGTATAAAGGATAGCGAAATTGAAGTTCAGGCAACAGCTTTATTTGGTTCTGTTGATGGCTATAGATATTGGTATGTTGATGCATTAGCAGAATGGAAAAAGGGTTTGCCTATGGTTGCGCCTTTCTCAATAAATGGTATTGGGGGAGGAGCTTTTTATCATATGAAGCAACAGGGATTGAATGATAATATAGGAATTGACTTAACTCGATCCAATTCAGGGATTGTTTATTTGCCTGACAAAAATGTTCATTTAGGCTTAAAAGCATCGGTTATATTTAGTTTACAAAATGCTGAGACAGCTGCCAATGGAAAAGCTGAGTTTGGAATATCTTTTAATTCTAATGGGGGTTTAAATCAAATTTCTTTCAATGGAAGTGTCGAAATGATGACTCAGTCTTTCATGTCTGATTTAGGTAAAGTGCAAGAATTGGCCTCGAAGGTATCTAATCAGGAAGTTATAAAGTCCGAGGCAGCTTCTGCTTTCCGAGGAGATGTTAGATTACTTTTTGATAATCAAAATAAAAGTTTTCATGGTCTTATTGATGTATATGTAAATGCAGCTGGAGGGGTGGTGACTGGTAGTGATCCAGGTTATCTTGCCGGAAGGTCAGTATTACATTTTGAGAAGAATTATTGGTATATACATATAGGTAAGCCTTCTAGTCCAATTGGTCTTCAATTTTTTGGGCTCGCAAAGACTAATAGTTATTTTATGATTGGACATGATATACCAGGTGTTCCTCCTCCCCCTCAATTGGTATTGGATATTTTAACAAGTGAACAAAGGGCCAGGAATGAAGAAATAAGAAATAATAGTAGGGATTTAACGGAATTAAGTTCTGGTAAAGGATTTGCTTTTGGGTCAAATTTTAGCCTTGATACAGAAGAAAAAAGACATCTTGCTATTTTTTACGGGAGGTTTGCTGCCACTGCTGGATTTGATATCAATATGGTACGGTATAATGCAAGTTGTAGCGGCCAAGCTGGGCTTGTGGGTATAAATGGATGGTATGCTCAAGGTCAAGCATATATCGGGTTATTGGCAACTATTGGAATGGATGTAAATTTAAAATTCCTTAAAAAGAAGGTGGAAATTTTTCATGGGGAATTGGCAGCTTTAATGCAAGTTAAGGGACCTAATCCATTCTGGATGAAGGGAGATGCAGCTGGAAGGTTTAGTGTTTTAGATGGTTTGGTTGAAGGAAGTTTTGACTTTGATGTTGAGATTGGAGAAGAATGCAAATTAGAATCATCTGGAGAAAGCCCACTTGAGGAGATGAATATTATTGCTGAACTAACCCCTACCAATGATTCAAAAGAAATAGATGTCTTTACAACTCCCCAAGCCGTATTTAATATACCTGTTGAAAAGGAATTTGAGCTATTAGATTTTGAAAGAAATCCAATAGCTTATCGAGTGAAGTTGGATTATTTTAGATTAAGGGAGGGAGATAAAAGTTTAGAAGCAGATATAACTTATAATGCAGATAAAAATGTTTTTGTTTTAGATCCAAAAAGAGTATTACCATCCACAACAGATTTAGAATTAGATGTAAAAATCCATTTTGAAGAGAGGGTAAATGGCAGTTGGGTAGAATTTAAGGAAAACAATGAAGTAGTTAATGAAACTCTAAAATACTCATTTACCACAGGGTTACAACCTGACTATATTCCAAAAGAGATGGTGGCATATTCTTACCCAATTGAAGGAATGGTTAATTTCTATCAAGGGGAAGCTGATTATGGCTATATTAAATTAAATGATCCCGGATTGTTAAGACCATTTGAAAAAGAAGGTAGATGGGATTTGAAAGCCAGTTTTACTGATGAAAACGGGAACTCAATAAGGACAGATTTCACCTATAATGATAATTCACATGAGGTGCGATTTGAAATTCCTAATTTACCGAATGATAAAATATACCACTTCCAATTATTAAGAGTCCCAAGCCAAGAGAATGTAGCATATGATAGCAATGTTGATAAAGTTAAAAGCTCTATTAACAAAACAGATGATGGAAAAGATATAGATCTTGAAATCCAAACAATGCAGGCAGAAGGAAGTATTGAAGCACTTTCTGAGGAAGAAATATACTCATTTTATATGCGAACTAGTAAGTATAATTCACTTGAGGAGAAGTTTTTCTCTAATGATTATAATCTATCTTCTAGTTCAAGAGAAAGGTTGAGAGACGGTGTACATCAACTGTCAATCGATATAACAAGAGGTAAAGAACAGTTTGATAAATTTGAAATTGCTGGTGGCACTAACTTTAATCCACTTATTTATATTGAGGCTGATTTCGAAAATACAATTTGGTATGAGAATCACTTAGGGCCTCTTCTTTATGATAATTACCCTTATTTCCCTACAGGTAGTGTCACTAATTCTGAATCTTTAACTTATGGGGTTCCACCTACTACGGCATTTTACATTAGCCAGCAAGATCCGGAAGTTAGATTAAATCAAGAAAGTGAATTTGGTCAATCATTCTTTAAAACTGCCGAGTATTTTGCCGTCAAATATTTTAGCTCTGATTATGTAGAAAAACAATATGCTGAATTAAGGAATAAAGCCTCATCTTATTATAGAAACCGAACTAGAACGGAAAGAATAGAGCGCCTGCTAAATTCACGTTTTCCTTTGATTAGAATAGGCTTATATCCTGCACAATTCAAATACATACTTCCTGGAGGAAATGAAGGCAGAAGTGATTTTAATTTAAGTTTTTACAGCTCAGTTGGATCAGAAGAATGAGAAATAAATTCATCATATCGACCTTAATATTAATGCTTTTGGCACAATTTGTAGTTTCTCAGGAACTTCCAAGTATTAAAGTTAAAGCTGCTTATGATTCTATAAATAACAAGATTTTACTTCGGTGGGCGCCAAATAACCCAAATTTTTGGCTTTTAGCAAATGAACATGGCTATACTATTGAAAAATATTATTACCAAAGAGATGGACAACTACTGGATATTCCTCTCAAAAAAGAGCTTTTGACTGAGGATATTAAACCGAAAAAATTAGATGAATGGGAAGAAATAGTTCAAAATAATGATTATGCAGCAATTGCAGCTCAGTCATTATACGGTGAGGGAGTTAATTTAAATAATAATCAAAACGGTATTATTTCAATTGTAAATAAAGAAAAGGAAATTAAATCACGCTTTTCTTTCGCTTTGTTTTCAGCGGATCAGTCAGTAGAAATTGCCAGTTTATTAGGTTTGTATTATGAAGATTTTGATGTAAAGGAAGATGAACGTTATCTTTATAGAATTTTCGCAAATGTCCCAGATTCAGTTTTATCAGCTGATACAGCTTCTGTTTATTATGGACCTGATGATTATTCATCTTTACCTAGTCCATTGACAGAATCGGTTGTTCAAAAGGAGAATTATGTTGTATTAAAGTGGTTAAGTGCCCCTTATAAAAATGTGTTTTCAAGTTATATAGTAGAGAGGTCTTTTGATGGAGAAAATTTTAAAGCTGTTAATAATTTACCTTCGATAAATTTTGACTCAGGTCCCCAAAAACGTAATGTTTTCAGCACTTACCTTGACACTACAAATTATTCTGGAAAAGCATATTACAGAATAAGAGGGAGAAATACCTTTGGACAAATGAGTCCACCATCTGATACGCTTTCCATAGAAAAAACAAAGTCATTCGAAATTCCAGCGCCTCGAATTGATTCAATTGCCTTTACTAATAATGAAAATACTATTTATTGGTCAGTAAAAGGGAAGAATGAATTAATTGACAAGGTTTTTTTAGAGAAATCAGATAAATCAGAGGGAAATTATCAGCTTCTTCAATTGGATAGTTTATTCAAAAATAAGGTTTTAAAAGATACTTCACCTGATGAAATAAATTATTATAGGGTTGGAATAACTGCAGGAGATGATGTAAAATATTCCTTGCCATTTTTTTTTCAAAGTATTGATAGCATACCACCGGAAAAACCAAGTTTTGGTAAATATTATGTTGAAGATAGCTTATTGCATCTTAGTTGGAATGCAAATGTGGAAAAAGATATAGGAGGCTATAGAATTTATAAAAGTCAAAAACCAAATTCAGAGCCCTCCTTAATTTATGATAAGAAGAAACTGGATACAGTCGCTACATTTACTGAAAATCTATCCTTCATAAACAATGAACGATACTATTATTTAGTAGCTGTTGATCAAAATGGAAATGCTTCTGTATTATCGGAAAGATTTAAAGTTGAATTACCAGATATAGTCCCTCCTTCACCGCCTCAGATCAGTAAGATTATCCAAGAGGGAGATAGTCTTAAAATAGATTTTATTAAAAGTTCAAGCAAGGATGTTGAAAGCTATTTGCTATACAGAAAAATTGATGACTCACTTTATAAATTAATAGGCCAATTTGATAATACTGAAGATCAAGTAATTGATGTGGTAGAAATTGAAGGTAAGTATAAATATAGATTGCTTGCAATAGATAAAGCTGGGAATGAAGGTGTTTCCAAAGCTTATCCGATTAAAGTGACTTTAAGACAAAAAAGGGAATTTGAGTACGAAATAATCGAAAATGAAGATTCTTTCGAAATAATGTGGGATGTTTCTTTATCCACTGAAGTAACAAAAGTTAAAGTCTATTATAAAATTGAAAGTCAATTTAATTTGATAAAAGTGGTGGATGTTAATCAAGGACTATTAGAAATGGAAAGAGGCAATAGACTTAAGGAAAATTTCAAACTAATATTTATTTAAATGGTAGTAAGAAAGTTTTTATTATTTCTGATTTTATTTTTTCTATTAGTTAGTGAATCTGAATCAAAGGATTTTGAAGGGTTAAATTCTTTCGATAGCGAATTTATTATTGGTGAAATTAACGTATGTTATAATAACCAAACTAGATATAGGACCTCATTAGAACCAAGTTCTGCAAATGCTTGTGATTATTATTATATATGGGAGGTGAAAGGAGGTGTATTTGCAAGTGGTGATACGTCCATATTGCAGCAAGGTAAAGAATTTGTAGATGTAACTTGGTTAAAAGGTAAAGATCAATATAAACTTAAGGTAATTGCTACTTATAAAATTTTACCTCCAGATCCTGATATGACGTGTGACTTTGAATCAACTTTTGAAGAAGAAGGTTTTCTTATTCCTAATTTCACAGGCGATTCAAATATTAGCCCATCTTTATCTAACTGGACTTTCAATAATGTAAGTTCTAATTCTTCAATTATTTGTTCAGATACTGAAACCATAACATTTAACGAGTATCTGGGGGATAATCCCAATAATTATGATATTGAAACAAAATTATCCTATTATGATGATGAAGGTGAAAAAGTAATTATAAAGGACTGGAGCGAATTTAGTGCTTTAAATCAGTCAGTAGAATATACATTTGATAATTTACACAAAAATGTCACCTTTTTAAACGAAAGTAGATATTCAAATTGTATAGGTACTAGAAGTACTGAAGAATTTGTAATTGATTTCTATATCCTACCAGAACTTGAATTAGTTAGTGAAACTCAGCCCCAATGCAAGGGTCAAAGTGCAGTTTTTGAATATAGGTTTTTGGAAGGGGATATAAGTTCAGTTATTATAAATCTTAAGGATACAAGTAGGGGGTTCAATCAAAGCTTTGAAATAACTTCATCTAATGAGAATAATGAATTTATTATATCAGATAGTATAGAGGTTTATGCCTATAATCCATCTGATAGTAGTTTTGATACTAAGTATTTGGATTTCTCTCCAGGAGAATATTTGATGAGTATTGAGCCTCAAATATTTTTTGATAGTGTGAATGGTGATTTCCCATGTGCCGAAGAAATAGAAATAACAGTTAATGACCCTCCAAATGACTTTATAAATTTGAACATAAGACAAGATTCAATAGAATTAAATTGTTCCAATGACCAAACTTTTATTAGCTTCCAATTGGAAAGGGAAGACTCGTCTGGTACTCATTTTGATTATAAACTTTTTGATGCAAATAACAATGAACAAGCTTCAATTACAAATATATCTGATGCAGCAAGTTTTCAAGTTGGCTTAGGTAGGTATTATATTAAAGGTAAAGAAATAAATTGTAGTTGGGATAATTCTGAGGCAGTTTTAGTTAGTGACACAGTAAATATTGTTTCCCATTCAATTTCTTTTCAAGAAGGGCCGGCAGCTAATGATTTGGTGGATTATGACTATAATATATTCTGTATTGGTGATAGTACCGCTTCTATAACTGTCACCGCTTTAGATTCCCTCTCAGGAAATTTAGATTATTTGTTAAGAAAGAAAAATGGTAACTCTTGGAACGATTATGATACTTTAATAAATGAGCCAAATAATACTCAAGTTGTATTTCAAGACTTACCAGAGGGAGAATATAAGGTTAGGGTTAAGTTTACTGATTGCGCTGATTGGACTGTAAGAGATTATGAAGTAATAGAGTCTGATACTGTTTTTATTACAGCTCCCGAATCTGCAATTACGGTTAGTGATTCAGTCACCATGAATACGCCTACATGTGCAGGAGGCTCTGATGGCTCTTTTATATTTTATGGAGAAGGAGGAAATGGTGGGCCTTATACAATAATTAATGCAGCAATAAGCAATAATTTAAATGGTCAAAGTTATTCAATTGAGAATATGACAATAAGTGGATTGTCTTCAGGTGCTGTGGTAGATAGCCTGACAGTTGAAGACAGCGAGGGCTGTTCAGTTAAAATTGATATTGTGGATCAATCTATGCAACCTGCTGTAGACCCATTCCAATTTACCTCTCAAACCATCATTCAACCCCAATGTTATAATTCAGATGGGGTTTTTGAGTTTAGCTACGAACATGAAAATGATAGTCTAATTAGTAAATACGTTGTTTTAGCTGGGGATACTTGTATTGCCAATGAAAATTGCAATTCTACTGTTGATATATCTTCACAGGAAATTAATTTAGATAGAACGAATAATTCTTTAACAGTTAGTGCTTCTGAAATTACCAGTGGAAATGAATACCAGATTTATTTATTTGATGGGAAATGCGTAATAGTTTCAGAAATTATAAGTTTTACTGAAAAATATCAACCTAGTTTCAGTTCAGATTCACCCTTCCAAATACCTTGTAAAGGCGATTCTAGAAATATAAATCTATCCATAAGTAATGATCAAGGATCATTTAGTGATTTTAATTTACAACTCGAAAGGAAAGCTTCAAGTGAAAGCGAATTTACATCTGCAAATATGGATACCGTATCAATTTCAGATAATCCAAGTGGTACTTTAACTATTGAAAATCTATATGAAGGAGATTATAAAATTTCAGGGACTGATGGTTTAGGTTGTGCTTTGGCTGAGTATGAATTCGAACTCGTAGAACCAGCAACTGCTTTAACAATCAATGCTTCCCCAGAAATATTATTTACAGACAATACTGGTGAGGACTATCATATTTCTGAATATGGTGCTTTAGACGGTGAAATATTTGCCTATCCTGTTGGTGGTCAGGCTCCTTATTCGGTATCACTCTACCATGGTACTGATACAACGGCTGAAGAAACTCAGACTAATGTTTCTGTTGGGGATACAGTTGTTTTTGAAAACTTATATACTAAAGATGCTGGAGACAATATCATAGATTATAGGATAGAAGTTACAGATGATTTGGGATGTGTAGAGGAAGATTCTTTTATAAACCTTATAGAACCCGATTCCCTAATTTTCACCTACGAATTAAACAATTATATTTCTAGTGAAAATGACACATTTAATATAGAATGTAATGGGGGAACGGATACCATTAGGGTCGAAACAGAGGGCGGTGTTTATCCACATTTGGTGGAGATTTCTATTGGAAATAGTGTAGTAAATTCAGATACTTTGGATGCTGAAACAGAAGTTGCCGTTTTTTCTGATTTAGAGCAGGGTATTTATAAAATTCAAGTAACTGATAAATTTGACACTGCTATTGTTAGTAATTTAAGAACTGAAATAGATATTGATTCTATTGAGTTAGTTGAACCTGATTCATTAAGTGTTAACGCAAGCATGACCCAACCAATTTGTTATGGGGATAGCACGGGGTCTATTACAATAACTCCTTCGGGAGGAGTGCCTTTTGCAAATGGTGAATACAATATTCATGTTTTTGAGCAAGATGGTAGTTCGATTCTAAATGAAACTACAGATGAGTTATCGATTCTTGCTGATGAGGGTAATTATTATTATACCGTTTTTGATGCTTTTGGATGTGAATATACACCTGATGATGGATATGTTACTGATCTCGGTAACAGAATCACCGTAACGGAATTAAACCCTAGGCTCAGTGTAGCCAAAGATTCTGTTACTTATCCTCCCTGCGCTGGTGATGAAACCGCAACCTTATCAGTTAGTGCAAGTGGTGGACGTTCTGAAGATGGGAGTTATATTTTAGAATTATTCGATAATAACAATCCTCCTTTATACGGAACTAGTGAACCAATTTATAATGTAACTTCCGATAATTCTGGGGATTTTAAATTCGAAAATTTATTTGCCGGTGATTATACGGTTATTGTTTATGATGATTCTTTATGTTCCGATTTTGTTGAAATTACAATCGAGGAAAGAGATGACCCTTTAGAGTTTATTTCAATAGAATCTATTTTATCGAAATGTGCTAATTCTTCAGATGCCAAATTAAAAATCATTTCAACAGGAGGAGATAGCCCTCATAGTTTCTCGCTAAATAATACCGACTTTTCACCATCTGATCGTATAACCTACAGCGATGATAGCACAAATACCTATTATCATAAAACCTTCACTGATTTAGTAGGCGATAGTACCTATAGTATTTATTTGAAAGATCACAACTATTATGATTCATCTTATAATAACGTGTGTTTAATTGAAACGAGCAAAATTATTCCTAAAACCCCTTCTCTTGCTTTGAGTTTTGAGAAAAAGAATATTCAATGTTTTGGAGAAGAAAATGGAGAATTTACCTTATCCCCATCTTATGGCGATAAGGATAATATCAATGACTTTATAATTGAAATCAATGGACCCAATGGTATAGTAAGTCATGAACAAGGTTATGTTGATGGTTTAAAAGCAGGGAGATACGATATAGAAATAACCTTAAGAGACACCACTGCTTGTCAAACACCTCTAATTGCTAGGATTGATATTGAGCAAGCTTCTACTCCTTTAAACGTGGATATATTTTCTACCACAGAATACAATTGTTCTTCAACTGAAGATATTATTCTGAAAGGAGAAATAAGTGGTGGTTGGTCAACGGATAAATATTTTTATGCTTTAAATAATGATAATGTTGCTGATTTCGATTCACTGAAAAAATCCAATGGCGAATTTAGGATTGAAAAAAGGCTAGAACCAGGTTGGAATGTCTTTTATTTAAAGTCATCACCATCTAATTGTGTAGCTTCGGATTCTTTCTTTATTGAATCTTTAGCACCCAATATTGAAGTTTTATCTAATCAAGCTGCGAGCTGTTTTGGCAAAAAAGATGGGGAAATTAGCGTAACCTCAAGTTTTGAAAAGCTTGATTTTAATCTGATGAATTTAAAAGATACTTCTTCCATTACAATTCCAGGGCAAGATACTTTGATATTTGAAGGCCTTGAAGCTGGTATTTACCAATTGACTGGCAGCTCTTCAAGCTGTTTGGCGGATACTTTAGAAATTACTATAAACCAGCCAGATTCTATAATTATTCAACCGGAAATTATTGATATGCCATCTTGTAACCAAGCAAATGGTTTGGGAACTGTTGATATTACTGGAGGGACATCCCCCTATCAGGTTTATTGGCAATTGGAAAATGGTAAAATTTTAGATAGTACATCTTTAAAATCAGGTTATTACGACATTATCATAGAAGATGCCAACAAATGTTCTGCAATGTTTCCAGGCTTTTTTGTAGGTGAGTCTAGTGATTTCACAGTTACTGTTCAAAATTCTTCTAATCCTACTTGTGGAGAAAATAATGGTTCTATTTCAATTCAAACTAATGAGGGAGTACCTCCCTATGATATTAATTGGTTAAAGGACGGATTATTATTATTGAATGATACGGATTCATTAACAGGATTATCTGAAGGAAGCTATACATTCAGTGTTACAGATGCCATGGGTTGTGTTTTTGAAGATAGCGTGGAGTTGAATGGGAGCGAGCCTATAACAATTGGGATATCAGATGAGATTGCAGCTGATTGCGATACTCAAAATGGGTCTGTAACCTTATCAGTATTAGGAGGAACTCCTCCATATACCTATTCTTGGCCTGATTCTATTCCTTATACGGATGGAAATTATGCTGAAGGTTTGTGGGGAGCGAAGGTTTATACTGTGAGAGTATCTGACGCCAATTTATGTGAAAAAGATTACGAATTTTCAATCGGTAATACTGGTGCACCGGAAATAGCTGTACACACTACCAGACCTAAATGTGGTTTAGCAAATGGCAATATTGAAATTGAGTTGCTTTCTGAAAATGAAGCTAGCTACGAATGGAAAGGGTTTGAAACGACAAGTTCAACTTTAGAAAATATTCCGTCAGGCATTTATTTCGTAACTGTCACGGCTAATGATTGTCCGATTACAAAAAAGATTGAACTTACAGAGGATATCAATAATCCTTTAATTGTTAACCTATTACTCACTGATGCAAATTGTAATGATACAGGAGGTGAAATTGATCTTAATATTTCAGGTGGAAATCCACCTTATACAATTACTTGGGATGATACCCCAATAAAAGATAGCATAAGAACAGCTCTCTCTTCCGGAAATTACAGCTTTGTTGTAACAGATAGCATAGGATGTATTGCATCGGGTGATATTTATTTAGGCAAAGAGGAATTGCCGGAGCTTTCCTTAAATTCTTTAGGAAATGCAGCTTGCGGAGAGACAAATGGATATATTCAATTGGATAGTCTTTCAAGTGAATATACTTTCAAATGGTCTCATAATGAAACGCTTAATGATCCTTTAGCTGAAAATCTGTCATCAGGATTATATTCTGTTTATGCCCTGAATGAAGCTGGGTGTAGTACGGATACGGTTTCTTACTACATTAGCAGTAGCAATACAGAATTAAGAGTTCAGGAAGTAGCCATAATTTCTGCCTCATGTGCTGAAAGTGCGGACGGAAGCTTAGAAGTAAATGCTGTAGATGGTATCCCACCCTATCAATATGAATGGGATGATGAAGCCCAACAAACTGGGCATATTGCCCAGAATCTACGTCCGGGAACCTATACAGTTCTAGTTACAGATGCTACAAATTGCAGTAGAGTTAAATCGATCACTTTGAATTATGTTAATCCGGTCTATATTTCAAATATATCGAAAACGACTCCTTCATGCCCTGATTTGGCAGATGGAAGTATATCGGTTACAGCTTCTGGTGGTAAAGGTAACTATTCCTATGCATGGTCAACTGGGGATACCACTCAATCGATTTCCGGATTAGAAAATGGTACTTATTCAGTCACTGTTTATGATAATGGCATATGTTCCGATCAGGCAAATGTTACCATTACTGCACCAGATACATTATCAGCGGTATATACAGCAGAGAAACCCACATGCTATTCTACTGCTGATGGACAAGTTGGAATTTCAATTTCGGGAGGCGTACCGTCTTATAATGTTGAATGGGAAGATGGTTCAACATTAAAAAGACGATTTGACCTAGAGGCTGGTAGCTACAATGTTTTCATTTCAGATGATAATAATTGTAGCACAAACATAAATGTAGTCGTTCCTGCAAAAGATTCAGTAAGCATAGATTATGAGATCACATCAGTTTCTTGCTATGGCGGAAGTGATGGTGAAATCAGTATTGATAGTATATCAAATGCGAATAATCCAATGGTAGAATGGTCTAATGGTCAAATTGGAAGAACTTTAAGAAATGTGCCTGCAGGTTTTTATGAAGCAGATATCACGGATTCCTATGGTTGTATGACAACTTTTGAATTTGAGGTAGGTTCACCTGATTCATTGCAAATAGTTAATGATACCATTACTGATGTTCTATGTAAAAATGGTTTCAATGGCTCAATTAATTTTGAAGTAATTGGAGGGAACGGTAATTATACTTTTAACTGGGATGATGGGCCTAGAACTAAGAATAGATCAAACCTAACTGCAGGAACTTATTATGTAACAATAACAGACGACCTAAACTGTACTATTGAAAAACAATTCACCCTAAATGAGCCGGAATTATTAGTGCTTAGTTATACTGCATCTTCTGTTAGTTGTTTTGGTAATGCAGATGGATTCGCTTCAATTGAAATTGAAGGAGGTATTTCACCTTACCAAATTAGCTGGGCAGACGGTGCTTCAGATAGTATAAGGAATGACCTTGCTGCAGGAACTCATGATGTTTTGGTAACTGATGCTAATAATTGCTCAGAGAGTATTGAGGTAATCATCCCTAATCTTAATCCAATTAGAATTAATGAAGTTATTCCAACCATTCCTTCTTGCTACCAAGGTTCAGATGGAGGACTTGAATTAGATATTAATGGAGGTGTTGCCCCATATTCTGTGAGTTGGAGTAACGGAAGAACAGGGGCTTCTATTGATAGTATTTCAGCTGGAAATTATCAGGTTATGATTACTGATGATAATAATTGTCAGTTAACGGAATTAATTTCTTTGGGTGACGGAACTCCAATATATCTAACTAGTTTAGTCACAGCTAACCCTATTTGTTATGGAGAGCCATCAGGAATGATAGAAGTTACTCCTAATGGTGGGAACCCACCTTTTGAAGTGATTTGGGAGGATGGAACTACTTCCACTAGAAGAAATGACTTATTAGCAGGATCGCATACATTTGATGTGGTGGATTCTACCGGTTGTTCAGTTAGTTATGAGGTTAACCTGCAAGACCCACCATTGGAAGTAATAGAAGGAATACCAGCCGAAGTTTTTCTATGTACAGGTGGTGTAGCCAATCTTGATGCCGGGGAATGGAACAGTTATAATTGGACTTCGGATAATGGATTTACAAGTAACGAAAGAGAAGTATCAATAGATGCCGAAGGAAGCTATAGTCTTACAGTGACGAATCAGGAAGGCTGTGAAGATAATCACCAGTTTACAGTAACTAAAGACGATAATATTTTAACAGCAGACTTTTTATTGACCACAGAGGCAGTAGTTCTAGATACTGTTGTAATTGTAGATGTAAGTTGGAGGGTACCAGATTCAGTTCGATGGATTAATCCTGATGATCCTGATTTTTACTTAGTATCTCAAACTGAAGAATATCAAGAGGTTATTTTTACTAGAGCAGGAGAGTTTGAGCTTAATATGAAAGCAAAACTTGACTTTTGTGAGGCGGATGTTTCTAAAACTATAACTGTGCTTTCAAGAGAAGAAGCTGCGCGCATATCTGATGAAGCTAATAGATTTAATACTAATGACCTTCATATTTCCACTTCCATTTACCCTAATCCTAATTTTGGTGATTTCAGAATTGAGATGTCGGCTAATAAAAGTTATGATCATGAATCAAGGATAATAGATGTAAACACAGGGGTGGAGTTCTATAGGTTTAAAGGGAGAAAGCAAAAAAAATATGTTTTCAATGTAGGAGATAGTAGACTTCCTCAGGGAGTTTACATGTTAGTGACCGAAGCCGAAGGGGAAAAAATTACGAAAAGATTTATAGTCAAGTAATGAAAAATAGTACCATAATATTCTTTATCCTATCGTTCAATTCAGTAATTATTTATGCCCAGAACTTTAGCGAAGTGGCTTCTACAGGACTTCCTGCATTAGGAAATAGCCAGATAGAGTGGGCTGATTTTAATAATGATGGATTTAAGGATGTCTTGATTCTCGGTACTGATAATTCCGGTGGAATAATATTTGAATTGTATTCCAATAATCAGGACGATACTTTTTCAGCTTTAGGTTTGCCAATTGGAGCTTTAAAAAATTCAAGTTTTAGCATTCATGACTTTAATGATGATAATAGACTTGATATTTTTTATACAGGTAAAGATGATTCAGAGAATATTAAAAATTATTTACTAATTAATGATGGAACAGGGTTTACGGTCTTAAATGATATTGTTGGTCAGTATTATAGAGCTAAAATTTTATCACTAGATATAAATTTAGATGGTCAAGTAGATTTGATCATCAGTGGGTATAATGAAAGCAACACCATTAGACAATCAGTATGGATTCAAGATGATTTATCTTTTACTGAAAGTACAGATTATACACTTCCAGATATAGCCTTAGGTATTTTAGTAGCGGCTGATTTTAATAATGATGGAATTATTGATTTTCTAACTTCAGGAGAAAATTCTAGTGCGCAATTTGAAACTCATATCTACTTAATCAATAAAGATGCTAGCCTAACAGAAAAGATTTTCTCACCTATTTCCAATATCTTAATTAGCGATATAAAGGCTCAGGATTTTAGTGGAGATGGGCTGACTGATTTTGTGTTTTATGGCATAGATGGATCATTTAATTCGGTTCAAAAATGGTATAAACAAGATGGCTCAACTTATACTGAAATCAATAATATAATAGATGTAGAGTCAAATGCATCTATTGATATGCTTGATCTGGATAATGATGGAGACAAGGATTTTGCGGTAAGTGGTTTGACCAGCTCGGGAAATTATACTACTCAAATTTATGATAATGACGGTTCAGGGAATTTCTCATTAAATGGGGAAGTATTAACGGGTGCATCCAGTGGTAATATCAATATTGTTGATTTTAATAACGATAGTAAGAACGACTTGTATGTAAGCGGCTATTCTGATGTTGATCCTGATAATGCGATCATTAATTATTTGTCAGAAAACTCTATCGCTGCCACAAATGCAAGCCCTTCGATTCCTGCAAACCCAGCAAGCATTGTTTCTCCAAATGAAGTGAATTTTTCTTGGGATAAGTCAACTGATGATTTGAGTTCCTCCAATGAAATCAAATATGCTCTCACTTTAGGTAGTTCCACAGGCAATTTTGATCTAATGAGTCCCTTAAGTCTTAATAATGGGGTTGATCCCTTAATGGCTGAAGTATCTTTATCAACTCAAAATCAATACTACCTCCGTAATTTAACAGAAGGGGAATACTTTTGGAAAGTAAGGGCAATTGATGCAGGAGCGGAGAGTTCAGCATTTTCTTCCGAAGAAAGTTTTATTATCTGCGATTCACCCGATTTAGGAGCAGATCAACAAATTTGCTTTCAAGATACGGTTTATTTGTCTGCTGGAACTACCTCAGATATTGTCAATTGGTATTCAAAAAATGGTGGATTGCTTCAAAATGGTGGAAATGATTTTTCATCAAGCCTTCAAACTAATGACACTATCATAGTAGAAGTAGAAAAGCCATTGGGCTGTATTGTTTATGATACAGTAAATGTAGAAGTGATTCCGCTTCCTGTAAGTAGCCTTCCGGCTGATTCTTCAGCATGTTATGGATCAAATATTTTGCTGGAAGTATCCTCTGCTTTTAATGAAGTCAATTGGTATAGAAAAAATGAAGGATTAATTAAATCAAAGAGCGAGTTTATTGAATTTGAATTATTTGATAATGACACTATTATAGCAGAGCTCATTAATGCTGAAGGTTGCATTGGAAAGGATACCGTTTTACTTTTTAATAATGAACTTCCTAATAAAATAGCAAATCAAAACTTTTCTTTGTGCTATGGGGACAGCTTGAGCTATACTTTACCCAATAATTACGATTCAATCCGATGGGAATCCTATCAATTGGGTTTGATTGCCTCCAATACGCAGGGCATAGATTATCTTCTTAATGAGAGTGATACTTTATTAATCACCAAAGTAAATAATAAAGGATGTTCTGTTACGGATACAGTAGCAGTAAATATAAATCCTTTGCCAACTATTGGGTTACTATCAGAAAAAAGAGTGTGCGAAGGGGAGATCGCTGAAATATCCATTGATGGTACTTGGGCAAATATCGAATGGAGAAGCGCAAACAATGGCTTGATTGATACCAATGTGAATAGCATTGAAGTAGCTGTAACAGCAAATGATTTCATTTTTGTATCAGTACAAGATTCATTTGGTTGTGTCAATTCAGATACGCTACTTCTATTTAAAAAAGACCTTCCTGTATTTGATTTAGGAAATGATACAACACTTTGTGTTTATGAAAACATCTTATTAGAAACTTCCTCAGGTTTTTCCAAGGTAGAATGGGAATCCTTACAGCAAGGGATATTAGAAGAAGAGGATTGGTTTCTGAACTATGAAGTGTTTCAAACGGATACTTTAATCGCTACAGCTTATGCCTTTAATGGCTGTACTTATGCTGATTCTATCATAGTAAATGCCGTTGATTTACCTCTATTTTCATTGGGTGATGACCCATCAATTTGTATCGGGGACTCTGTTAACATTAGTTTAGATGGAAGTCCTGACAGTGTGAATTGGTATATGAACGGAACACTTCTAGAAGCCCATAAAAATTCTATCCAATTATTACCTCAAAATTCCGCCACTATTATTTCGGAGTATTTTAACAGTAGCAATTGTGTAAACTCAGATACTCTTTTGGTCACGGTAAATGCGTTGCCTAATCTTAATCTAGCTGATACTATCAATGTGTGTGAAGGAGAAATGACGACTATCTCAATTGATGAAAATTTCCAATCCATTGAATGGTATTCAGAAAATGATGGGTTTATAGCATCCGATCAAGTGGAAATTAACCTCCAAATTTTACAGTCAGACTTGATATGGGTTGAAGTTCAGGATGTTAATGCTTGTTTTAATAGTGATAGCATTAGAGTAATTAAAGATGATTTACCTGAATTTTCTTTAGGACCTGATCAACAAATTTGTCAGGGAAATATAGTTCAGCTTGAAATTGACAATCCTGCAGATTCCATCAATTGGTTTAATGATTTAGGCGAGCAGTTATTGGATACTACCGCCATCTTGAATTTTGAGATAAACCAAAATCAGACTTGGTGGGCGGAACAATGGAATGCATCTTCCTGTGCTTTTAGGGATACTGTTCAGATCATCCATATCCCACTGCCTGTTTTTGATGCAGGTGATTCCATTTTGATATGTGAAGATGCGGAGGTACGACTAAATCCTGAGGGAGTAAATGAAAACTGGGCCTTAGCATGGAGCCCGGCTGCTTTCTTATCTGATGCTTCCATTGCTAGTCCTATTGCAAACCCTGAAGAAGATACTTGGTTTTTCCTAGAGGTTCGGAATGAAGAAGGTTGTATTTATAGGGATTCCGTTTTTGTGGCCTTGGATCAACCCCTGATTTTGGATGCTGGGGACGATAGAACCATTTGTTTGGATGATTTTACAGAATTAGGTGGAGTTCCTACAGCTGAGGGAAGTAGTTTTTCTTATCAATATGAATGGAGTCCAGCTGAAACCTTGGATGACCCGAGTGTCGCAAACCCAATAGCCAATCCATCAGAAACTACGACTTATCAATTAATTGCCTGGGCAGGAAATTGCAGAGCTGATACTGCCGAGATTACGGTCAATGTTCAATCACCTCCTGAAATTATCTTGACGGCTGATACCACCATAGGAGCAGGAGATGCCATTCAATTACAAGCTTCTGGCGGACGTTTTTACCAATGGAAGCCAGAAAGAGGGCTGTCTGATGCCACTATTGCTAACCCAATTGCAAATCCCAATCGCACGACTTCTTATACAGTGGAGGTATTGGACTCCATAGGTTGTTTAGCCGAAAAGGAGATGACCATATTCGTAGAAAATCAACTCTTTATTCCCAATCTTTTCACACCAAATAGCGATGGTCAAAATGATTTTTTCAAAGTGTACGGAGCGGGAATAAAGGAAATTGAATTCAAAGTATTTACTAGAGGTGGCAAATTACTTTATAGCACAAACTCTATAGAGGAGGCCTATGGAGAAGGATGGGACGGAAATTATAACGGAAATCCGGTGGAATCCGGGGTCTATGTCTGGAGCATAAAAGGCGAATATTTTGATGAGCGTCCTTTAAGTTTTAACGGACAACAATCAGGCTTAATTAATTTAATGAGATAGCGGATGGAGAAAATTTACGAAAAGAATCTTATTTATTTAGGGAATTACTTGAACGGCTTTTCCAAAGCCGCTGGATTAGCACTTATTTTATGTGCTTTAATGAGTAGCCCACTTTATGCTCAAAATACACAATTTTCCAATTACGGTGTCGGTGAAATAGCACTGAATCCTGCTGCTTCCGCCTCTAAAAATTTAATTGGGACAAATGCGCTTTATAGAATTCAACGCTATAACAATGGCATGAGTATCAATAGTACCCAACTGCAATTTCAATATGCGCTTATAAATCAAAAAGCTGGAAAGCGATGGGGAGGATTTAGTTTGGTAGCTCAAAGTGATAAAGTTTCTGAAGGAATTCCTTACACTTTTTATAGCATTAAACCCGGCTTTGCTTATAATTTAGAAATTTTACCCAATAATTTTTTGGCACTGGGCGTAGAGCTGAGTGCCAGTCAATCAGGATTTAATACGGCAAACTTTACTACCGGAAGTCAATGGATGAATAACCGAGGCTTTGATGAAATGGCCGGTTTAGGTGAAAATTTTGAAAGACAACAACTTACTTATTTTTCTGTTGCCACAGGCTTAATCTGGTATAATCAAGATGCGGAAGGCTATAGACGAAACTATTTAGGCGTTTCAGTTTTTAATCTTAATCAACCTGCCAGAAGTTTTATTGGCGGAGATGATCCAATTCCATTACAATTTACAGCACTAGGAGGTTATCAGATTTTTAAGTATCACCGCCATGCTTTTTATGCAGAAGCTGTGGGCTATAAAAACCTTAATGAAATATTCTGGGGAGCAGGCCCAAGGTGGTCCTATAGATTTGAAGACAAGAGTCCCTTTGATCCTTTTACCTCGGGGGAGTTGGATGTATTTGCACGCTACTTTACAGGAGACCGTATCAGTTTGGGCACACAAATCGCCCAAAGAAATTTTTCAGTAGGATTTGCAGTGGACATGCATTTACAAAATGAAACTCAAATGGCATCTACTGAATTTTCAGTCAGCATTTTTAAGCGTTTGCCCATTACTAAAAAAGTGGAACTTTCTGATGAGGAGTATGCAATAGGCAGTACTAGGGATTTTGAAGAGGATAATTTTCAAGATCAGCCGGTAAAGGTCATCGAAAAAGAATATCAAACTTCAGTGAGTCGAGATTTTTCATTCGACCTCAGGAAAAACTTCAATTACGGATTTAATGAAACTAATTTGAATGATGAAGCCAAATCCTATTTGGATGATATAGCCGTAATGATGGAGGCTAATCCCGCTTTAAAATTAAGAGTGACAGGTCATACTGATAATGTTGGGACAGAAGAAGCGAATCAGAAAATTTCAGAAGAGCGTGCAAAAGGAGTTCGGGATTATCTGGAAAGCATCGGGATAGCGGCTGAAAGACTAAGCTATGAAGGAAAAGGAGCTACTGCGCCTCTTTATAAAAACAATACTGAAGAAAATAGAGCGAAGAATAGAAGAGTAGAATTCCTGATTTATGCTACTAAAGATTAAATACTATATCGTTTTTTTATTTATTGCCTTTACTGTTTTTGAATTACAGGGGCAAGATCTTTCACAAATTGGGAAAGGGGAAGCTATAAAAGTAAATGGTGGAGTTTCGGTTTCACAATTGTTTAATAGTTCTTTTGGCGGAGAGCAAAGACGAGATCCTTACAATTATTACCTTAATGGGAACCTCAATTTTTCTATTTATGGCTTGAGCATTCCACTCTCCTTCAATTTCTCCAACCAACAATTTGGCTTCCAACAGCCCTTTAATCAATATGGCCTAAGCCCCACTTATAAATGGATCACGCTTCATGCCGGTTATACCAGCATGAGTTTTAGTCCTTATACCTTAAGTGGGCATTTGTTTTTGGGTGGAGGAGTAGAATTGCGCCCTGACGGGCCATGGAGTGTGAGTGCTATGGCAGGAAGATTACAAAAGCCCATTGCAGCGGATACCGCTGCAGGGAATGATCCTATGTATCAGCGTTTTGGCTATGGAACCAATGTGGGTTATAATGGTGATGGCTATCAATTGAATTTGATTTTATTTAAATCCAAAGACGATCCCAATTCTATTGATTTTGTGCCTGAAGATTCGGAAGTATTGCCGGAAGAAAATATGGTGATTGGATTAAACGGAAGTACTACGCTTTTTAGCAGTTTTTCATTGTCCTTTGAATATGCGCAATCTGCTTTAAGCCGCAATCTAGAATCAGAAAGTATTAATAGAGAAGTATTTGCTCCTTTTCCAAATAATACTGCATTGTTTAGGCATCGTTTATCCACTTCCTATTATCATGCTTTTAAATCTAATCTGAATTATGGTGGAAAGGGATATACAATCGGACTAGGTTATGAAAGAGTAGATCCGGAATATAAAACCCATGGAGCCTATTATTTTAATAGTGATTTGGAAAACATTACGATTAATGGAGCCACCCAATTATTCGACAATAAAGTAAGCATAAGCAGTAATGTTGGGCTTCAAAGGGATAATCTGAATGATCAAAAAGTAAACCAAATGACCCGTTGGGTGGGGGCTGTAAATCTGAATTATACGGCTTCTGATAAATTGAGTATAAGCAGCAGTTATTCTAATTTTCAGACCTATACCAATATTCGTTCGCAATTTGAAGATATCAATAATCCCAATCCCTTGGTGCAGCCTAGTGATACCTTAAATTTCACTCAGATTTCACAAAATATAAATTTCAATACGAATTATGTTTTAAAAGCAACAGAGGAAAAATCAGCTTCTTTAACCGCTAATTTGTCTGCACAGCAAACCAATGATGAGCAAGGAGGAGAAGCCCAAAATTCAGGTTCTATGTTTTATAACGGTAATCTTGGCTATGTAAATCAATGGAAACCGTTGGAGCTTAATGTTTCAGCTTCTATGAATGTAAGCCTGCAAGAATCCAATGATATGCAAAACCTAACAGCTGGGCCTGTTTTATCCGCCAGTAAATCATTATTCGAAAAGCAGATGAGATTAAGCCTTTCCTCATCCATCAACAATAGCTACAGCAATAGTCAATTACAAAATACCATTCTCAATTGTCGCCTAAGCACGACATACAGCTTGAAAGAAAAGCATAATTTCAGTTTTACCAATGCATTTATCAACAGAAAAACAGTAGGAAATGAAGTGTCTGAAAGTACGATCAGGGCAGAGTATAATGGGACATTGACTTATAGCTATCAGTTTTGAGCTGGTACGAGCTGGGCAGCTCGCACCAGCACTGGGAAGCTCGCACCAGCAAGCTAGCGCGAGCTTCCCAGCTCTTGCTATTAATAAAAAAGCAACCAAATGAGCAGAAAGTACAAATTTTTAAATAAGGAAGGAATATACTTTGTGAGTTTTGCAACAGTCTACTGGATAGATGTTTTTATCAGAGAAATTTATTTTCATGAAGTAATTGAAAGCTTGAAGCATTGTCAAAAAGAGAAGAGGATGGAGATATTTGCTTATTGTATTATGACCAATCATATGCATTTGATTTTTAGAGCTAAAGAAAATAATCCAGGAGATATAATAAAATCATTTAAACAGTTTACCTCTAATAAGTTGCAAAGTGTCATATCGGAGAATGGAAAAGAAAGTAGGAGAAATTGGCTCTTATGGATCATGGAAAAGGCAGCTATTAAAAACTCAAATGCTAAGAAAAGACAATTTTGGCAACAACATAATCACCCTATAGAACTTTGTAGGCCAGAGGTAATGGATCAAAAATTAGAATACACGCATAATAATCCTGTGAAAGCTGGATTTGTAAGAGAGCCACAGGATTGGAAATATAGCAGTGCAATAGATTATTGTGGAGGGAAAGGGTTGTTGGATATTTCATTTATCTGATTAAGAGGGTATTAGGTATGGGCTGGGAAGCTCGCACCAGCTGGGTACGAGCTAGGAAGCTCGCACCAACAGGCTAGGAAGCTCGTACCAGCTGGCATTGAGCTCGTACCAGCATCTTTTTTGTGCTTAATCTAATGGCTTTTAGCGCTTAAATTTTTCCTTTAACCTCTTAAATAGTCCCTTTTTATTTCCCTCACCATCCTGAAAATTGGAATTACCAATTAAGAGAGCCAGAGGTTTGAGTGGTTCATATTCCTCGCAAACAACTTTAAGCATGGCCGCAAAAGGAAGAAATAAAACCATTCCTGCCACGCCCCAGATTGAAGCTCCAATAATCAAACTTAAAATAGCGGCAAAGGCGTTTACATTCACACTATTGCCTACCACTTTTGGGCTTAAGAAATTACTTTCAATTAATTGGACAGCCCAAAATAAAATAGCAACAGCTAGTGGCACAAATAGGGAATCGTGTGACATAAAAGCATATAAAACCGGAATAGTAGCTCCCAAAGTTGTGCCTATATAAGGAATTATGGAAAGAGAAGCAGCTAAAAATCCAAAAAGAAAAGGGCTGTCAATGCCAATAATCCACAATCCAATACTGTTGGCAAATCCTAAAATAATGATTAAGATTAAAACACCTGAAAGGTACTTTTGACCAACTTGCTGAACGCCTTTTAACATTCTGAAAAACTGTTCTTTTTTCTCAGCAGGAGAAAATTTCATAAAAGCTCTTACTAATCCTTTCTGATAAATTAGAAATAAGAACATATAAATAAACATGGTAATTAAACCTGTAAAGAAATTAGCAGTACTATTGAATGTTCCTCCCAGAAGACTTCCCGCAGAATCTTTTATCCAGGATTTTAAATCTTTTAATAATTGGTCTTTATTGAGGTCTTCTACCAAGCTTACATTTTGGTTAATAAAGAAAATAACATCAGCATAAAGCTTTGAGAGCTTTTTACCAAAATTGCTAATCTCATCTGATAGGGCTATAATTTCCGCTGAGAAAAAAGTGATTCCACCGCCTATAATGATGATCAAAAGTAAAATAGAGAAAAATGCAGCTAAAATATTCCCAACCCCCCAGCTTCTAAATTTTTTATGGACTGGATATAAAATAAAGGCCAGCAATAGCGCAATTCCAATAGGAATTAAAATAGATTTAGCTACTACCATAAAGGCAATCAATAAGGCAACAAATGCCAAAGTAAAAAATGATTTTTGAAAAGATAGCTTCATTGTTCTTATGGTTTAATAGTTGAGTTTAAATTCAGATTCTATAACCTTTAGTACGGGTTTATTTTGAGGGGTATAGGCTTTAATATTTCTTTTGCTGATTCCATTTCGGTTAAGATGCCATTTCCATATAAAGCCCCCATGCCACCATTCTGCCGTTTTTAAGGATTCGTATAATGCCTCAAAGGCAATTTTCTGATTTTCGAAATTAACATTTAGGCTGTCTTTAGATAGCCGCCAATGGCCCATTGTATTATAGTCAATACTCTCATAGCCGTATTCTGTGAATAAAACAGGTTTTTGAAATTTCTTGGATATTTTTCTCATTTCATCTTTTGGTTGACGCCATGAGTTTATCAAATCTTCTTTGCTTGGATTTTTGTCATTGCTTAGTGGGAAATAAGCATCGATTCCAATATAATCCAATTCACTCCAGAATTTAATGGCATTATACTCATCCCAATTGGCGGCATAAGTGAGTTTTCCTCTATAGGATTTTTTGGTATCATTTATCAACTCAAACCAAAATTCATTTCTATTGCGGGTGGATTTCCTCATTTCTGTACCTATACAATATAATTCTACCTTTAAAGAATCTGCTATTTTTGCGTAAGCGCTAATGTATGTTTCATATTGATGCTCGAAAACTTGCCATAGGCTGTCGGATTCAAATTCTAAATCGCCTGCCCAGCCTTGTCCTCCTACCCAAAGATGTGGCTTTAACATCACCTTTAAGCCAAGAGATTTGGCCATTTGAATGGTCTCCTTAACGCCTTCGGGCTTTTCTCCCCACCATTGACGGGGATGGTCAAAAGTGATTTCAGCTGTTTGACTATTGCAAAATGCATAAGGCACAACAGCTATCCATGCGGCACCAGTATTCTTAACTTTTTCTAAGGAGTCAATTGGGAAGCTTTGTGGGGGAGCCACCAAATTAAAGCCATTTATTTTCGAAGACTTTTTATTTGCTTCCTCTGAGAAGAAGAAAGAATTGCTGAAGGTAGCTATTACAATTAGCCCGATTACAACTAAATAATATTTCCACTTACTCCCCATCTTCGTCCTTTCCGAATCCTATCTTTTGCCAAAGATTTTCATCCTTTTTTTCTTCTTTCCCTAACTTTTCAACTCGAGACGCTTTACCTAAGCCCACGGTAGATTGAAAACCCGAAACCAAACTATTTGACCAATAACTAAACATAGATTTGCGTGTGTCTCTTTTAAAATCGATCCTGCCAATTCTAAAACGGCCGTTTTCCTTTGGGTTTTCCTGAGATAAGGCCACATTGGCTAACCAGCTTAGTGCTTTGTCTCCTTGTTTTTCTTCATTAATAATTTTATCAAATTTAATTTTTAAATCAGAATATTTGAATTCCATCTCTCCGGTTACGGCCGTATTTCCACCGGAATAGCTAAAATATAATTCATCAACATTTCCTGAAGTAATTTCTATTGGGGCAGATTTAGACAAATATTGATTAATGGCTCCAATAGACATAGGCTCTAAGTTTCCTGCAACTTTGAAATAGCCATAGTTGGAGGTTAAATCGTATTTAATATCCGCTGTTAATTTCCCTTCATCGTAAAGATTGCCGCTTGCCTTAATCACTAAATCAACTCCGTACTTTAATATGCTATCTTTTCTATTGGTGATATTGCTTATTTCGCCCTGAATATTAGTAATACTCACCGTGCCTGTTTCTTGACTTCCATCCGGAATCTCAAAATAGCTTAAGTTCATATTTTGAATAATACATTTTCTAACATCAATTGAGATCTCACTATCTTTTAATAATTCAACCAAAACGGGGATGAAACGGTCGTCCGGCAGGTGGTAATTTTTGTCTTTGGTGACCTTTAATTCAATGCTATCGGTAAAAATAGTATTAATGCTTACCATACTATCTCCTTGCCATTTCATGGAATTCAGGCTTATGCTATCTAGAAAAATATCAATATGGTTAGCCTGAACTTCTTTTAGCTTAGCAAATTTTTCGGGAGAATGAATGGAAGTAAAATGAGCACCGTTTATTGTTATGTCCTGTTTAAATAAATTAAAGGCGATCTTTTTTATTTCTACCTTATTTAGGTCATCCTTTAAGAAATAACTCAAATCATGAAATTCTAAGAAGATGTCCTTTGCTATGTCTTGAAATTTTTCCGGAATTTCTCCTTTTTTAAATTTAAGCTCTTGGGCAAATAAATTATATTCTGTATTTATCCGTCCTGTTTTGCTATTGCGTTCATCATAAAAAAGGATTTCACCTCCTTCAACCATAAAATCTTTGATTTCCAGTTCGAATTTACCTTCAAAAGAGGGGCGGGAAGCTTTGGATGTTTTAATTTTATCAAAATCAAAGGGGAGTAAAAGTTTAGCTTTCTTTAGTTCTAATATATTGAATTTGTATAATTTGTTATTGAAGGTTTCCCAATAACTATCCCATGAGAGACTAAGTTTTGGTAACTCTAGGCTGGCAATTGAATCTTTTTGATCGGCAATTAAATCGATTTTCATTTCTTCCAATACTATTTCCTTTTGTAAAAATCGAAATGAAATATCCTCAATTTGAAAATGTACAGAATCTTCAAAATAATGATTTAATTCAGTATGTATGGAATCCACTACATAGGATTTAATTTTTAATTCTTTTAGCAATTGCCAAGCTATAAAAAGTATAACGATGCTGCTAAATAATATAATACCAGTTCTTTTGATGGTCTTTTTCTTCAGCATGGTATTTTGGTCAGGTACAGCCAATAGTTTCACAAAAAATACGAAAAAAAACTGAAGGAATAGTTGGGAGACCTTAAAATGATTGATATTTATCCTTTATCAGGGATAAAAAGACCTAAGCTTATATGAAAGTTACCTTCGGCTTTTCTTGGAAGAAGTTGAACAATAATATCAATTCTTTATTAGGACATTAACTTCGCAAACTTCTTTCCTCCCGGGAATTCATTTAAAATGGTTTTGAAAAGCACTGTCAGAGGGATAGATAAAATTAATCCCGGGATTCCCCATATAAATCCCCAGAACATCAGCATCACTAAAACGACAATAATATTGATGGAGAAGGATCTCCCCATAAATATAGGTTCTAAAACAGCGCCAAATAATATCTGAGCTCCTGTAAATAAAATAGCGGCTAATAATAAAGTGCCTGGACTTTCAATTTCTATAAAGGCAAAAATCATGACTAGAACAGTTGAAATCACTGAGCCCACCATTTGAATAAAGTTGATAACAAATGCCAATAGGCCCCAAAAGATAGGAAAACTTATTCCTAATGACCATGCTATAACCCCAAAAGCTATACCGGTTAAAAGGCTAACAAAAATCTTAACCTTCAAGAAGTCAGATACACTTCTTTCTACTTTCATAAATGTTTTTACAGATTGAGTGCCACCTGAGAACAAGGTGCTCTGCAAAATGTCTTTGAAATTGAGCGATCCTGCGAGCAGTAACATCAAAAAGAATAATGTCATCAAAATATTGACTACTGTACTCTGAATAAAAGAAACAGTAATAGTGAAATTATCTAAAATAAACCCTTCTATTTTATCACTTTTCAACAGATTTTTAATAGTACTTTCTCCATTGGCTTGATTTAACCCTAAGGTTTCTGCAAAAGGAGTAACTACCTGTTCTACTTTGTCATCCAATTTCCTGAATATTTCGGATTTGCCTTCTTCTATTTGTTTACCAGATATTTGTACTATTTTAATTGCAGAGAAGCTTGTCAGCGCTAAAATGAATATGACCGTACCCAACGCAATAAATTGCGGAACTCTTCTTTTTTTCATCCAACGCATCATAGGGGTAAATAATAATGCGATAAAAATGGCAAACATTAAGGGGATAAATATAAAAGATAATAGCTGTAAACTGTAAAAAATCACAGGTATTACCAGTACTAATAAAAGCTTGTTAGTGGTTGATTGATCGTTAATTTTCATGATGTAATGAATCTATGTGCAAGCTAACGAAGAAGTTTAATTTTGGATATGTGATATTGAAATTATTATGTAAATTTTAATTTTATTTTAAATATGCTATGAGACAAACAAGCTTATCCAAAAAATCAATAGAATTTTCACCCTATTTAGTCGGCACTATGCGCTTAGGGAAATGGGGAGAAAATTTTAATACCAATCAATGGATTGACTTCATTGAAAAATCATTAGCTCTGGGGTTGAGAGATTTTGACCATGCTGATATATACGGTGATTATTCCACAGAAGCTGATTTCGGAGAAGTGCTCAAGGAAAAGCCACACCTGAGAGACGATATGCAAATTACCACCAAATGTGGAATTAAGATGCCTACAGGAAACCGTCCTGATTATAAAATAAAATCTTATGACAGTGGTGAGAAACACATAATGGGGTCGGTTGAGAATTCTTTAAAACAACTCAAGACCGATTATATTGATGTACTATTATTGCATCGTCCCGATTTTCTTATGAATCCTCATGAAATAGCAGAAGTTTTTGAGAAATTAAAAGATGAGGGTAAGGTGAAATATTTTGGAGTGTCTAATTTCACCACTTCTCAATTTGAAATGCTAGATAAGGTAGTGCCGCTAGTTACCCATCAAATTGAAGCTTCATTAAGTCATTTGGATCCATTTGAAAATGGTGTTTTAGATCAATTATTAATGAAAAACATCCGGCCAACGGCTTGGTCTCCTTTAGGCGGAGGTCATTTTAGACATAAAGGAAATTCAAATGCGGTTCAGAAGCAAGATGAGATATTCCGAAAGCTTAGTGAAAAATATGAATTGAATAATGCGCAATTAATGTTATTGTTTCTTAAGAGGCACCCATCAGGCATCATCCCAGTATTGGGCACTTCCAAAACAGATAGACTGGAAGAAGCTTTGAAAGTTGATTCTAAAATGATGGAAAAAGAAGATTGGTATGCCTTATATTCAGCAGCCAAAGGAGAGGAATTGCCTTAGTAAGCTATTTGATTTAGTTCTAAAACCTGTCAGGTTTCGGTTTTTGGATTCACTTTCATAACGCGATATACTTGAACTTTTAATTAGATAAAACCTGACAGGTTTAGGCGATATAAAAGTTTAATGTAATTAACGATTTTATAATCCCTAAGAATTATTGAAATTTGCAAAATGTTAGATCAGTTGAAGGAAACCATTATTGCATTATCTACTGCTCCAGGAGTTGGGGCCATTGCGGTAATCCGATTATCTGGAGAAGATGCCATCTCCATAACCAATAGTGTGTTTAGAGGAAAAAATCTCTTACAGCAAAAAAGCCATACTGCTCATTTCGGTACCATACGAAATGATGAGGGTGAAATTATAGATGAGGTATTAGCCACATTGTTTATTGCGCCTCATTCTTTCACCAAAGAAAATGTAGTGGAAATTTCCTGTCACGGATCGCCTTATATCGTTCAAAGACTGATTAAATTATTTTTAACTAAAGGAGTTCGCTTAGCAAAAGCAGGTGAATTTACTCAAAGAGCCTTTTTAAATGGTCAGTTTGATTTAGCCCAGGCAGAAGCAGTTGCTGATTTAATCAATGCCGATACAGAAGCATCTCATAAAGCAGCCTTGAATCAAATGCGCGGAGGGTTCTCCGAGCAAATCAAACAATTACGTGCTGAGCTGATCCACTTTGCCAGCATGATTGAATTAGAACTGGATTTTGGTGAGGAAGATGTGGAATTTGCCGATCGAGAAGATTTGAAAAAGTTAGTCAATCAACTGCTAAGTGTGATTACTGCTTTGGTTAGTAGTTTTGATTTGGGAAATGTGATCAAAAATGGGGTACCTACTGTGATTGCAGGAAAACCCAATACAGGAAAATCCACTTTACTAAACGCTCTTCTCAACGAAGAAAAGGCTATCGTTTCCGATATAGCCGGAACCACCCGTGATTTCATAGAAGATGAAATCAATTTGGAAGGTGTGGTTTTCCGATTTATTGATACCGCTGGATTGCGTGAAACAGAAGATAAGGTAGAGGCAATAGGAGTTTCTCGAACGAAAGAAAAAATGAAGCAGGCTTCCTTGATCATTTATATGTTCGATTTGAAAAACGACACCTTAACCGAAGTCAATCGAGATATTAATATGCTGGAAAATTTAGGGATTCCATTTATCAAAGTCGGGAATAAGCTCGATGAAGCCCAGCAAGACCTCTACGATGAAATGAAGAAAGATAAAAACACACTCTTCATTTCTGCCATCAACAAAGAAGGCCTGGAAGCATTAAAAACAAAGCTGGTTGAAACCGTCAATCTGGACAATTTCAAAACGGGAGATACAGTTGTGACCAACATCCGCCATTATGATAATTTGGTACAAACCCAGAATAGTTTGAATGCTGTATTAAGGGGATTAGGTGATAATATCACGGGCGATTTCCTTGCATTGGATATTCGCCATGCCTTGCGCTTCTTAGGTGAAATCACAGGAGAGATTACTACTGATGATTTGTTGGCTAATATCTTTTCGAAGTTTTGTATCGGCAAATAATTGCTTGCTTTTCAATTCTCATTTATTCTTATGTTTTCATAAATACTTGTACTTCAATAATTTATATTCTTTTAGCTTCTGATTAATTCCTATCGATTCCGATGTTTTGATATTGGTTTTGTCTCTATTCTGTCTCTGTTTTTTATTTCAAAAATATAGCGTAAATTAGTGGCGAAATTATGTTACATACTGATACATTCAGATACATGAAGTGACATTAAGATACTAATTATGAGCTCTAATATTCGTTTACCTAAAATTTGTGAAGAGTGCGGTGAAGAATTCATCGCCAAAACTACTGTAACCAAATACTGCGGTGATAATTGCGCAAAGAGAGGGTATAAAAGACGTAAGAGAGAAGAAAAAATAGCTAAAGTAAAGCCAGTTGAAAAGCAAAAGCTAGATGTCAGAATGGAGAATATAAAACTGAAAGACTTTATCAGTATCCAGGAAGCTTGCAAATATTTAGGCGTAAGTAGAATGACTATTTACAGGCAAATCAAATCTGGAAATATACTAGCTGGGAAAATCGGTAGGAGAACCATAATTGATAAAACTTCAATCCTTAAACTTATTTCATCATGAAAGTCACTTTAAGAGAAAGAAATCAAGGTAAGACGATTAGTTTGTTTTTGGATTTTTATGACAAGGGCAAGCGCAGAAAGAAAAGTCTAGGCATTTATTTAGACCCTGATCCCAAAAACAAAAGGCAACGGGATATCAATAAGCAAAAACGTGAGATTGCTGAATTGAAAAGGAATGACATGGAACTTGCTCTTTTAAAAGGGGAATTGAAATTTGAAAAGTTAGGTAATCAAGAATTCGTTTCATTTTATGATTACTTGCAGAAAGAAGCTAATAAAAGAATTTATAACCCAAATACTTATGCCAACTGGCAAAGTATGATCAAGCACTTTAAAGCTTTTAGAAAAGAAGATATTGATATTTCGGAAGTAGATAGAAATCTTGCCAATGATTTTAGATACTATATTGACAATAAAGCCAAGTCATTAAAAGGCAATGGTAAATCGGCTTTATCTGCTTCTACGAAAAATTCGTATTTCAATAAATTTAAGGCTGCATTAAAAGAAGCCTATCAACAGGAGCTAATCGAAAAGGACGTAAATAGATTTGTTAAAGGCTTCCCTGAACCTGAAACGGAAAGATCGTATTTGGTTCCGCATGAACTGCAACAGTTAGCTGATTCTGAATGCGAATCCCCCTTGATCAAAGCAATGTTTCTATTTAGCTGCATTACGGGCATGCCGTATAGCGATATTAAGACACTTAAAATGGAACATGTACACGAAGTAGAATCTGGAAAATATAGATACTATTTCAATAGACAGAAAACTGATGGTTCTAACTACCTCCCTATTTCAGTACAGGCAAGGAAAATCTTAGATTCCGTCCATCTTAAGAATAAAGCATTATTCTCTGAAGTAAAAGATCATAAAATGATTGCAGTTTTGAAAAGTTGGATTCCAGATTCCAGATTTAATAAACATATTACCTTCCATTGTGCCAGACATACTTTTGCTGTTATGCAACTAGCAATGGGTACAGATATAGCAACCCTTCAAAAACTCATGGGGCATAAAAATATTAGTACTACTATGATTTATGCTAAAATCGTAGATAAATTAAAGGAGGCTGCAATAGAAAAAACAAACATTATTAACCTTAAATTGATATAGATGGCTTACAAAGATATTAAATTTAAAAATCCTCCTGTAAAAAGCATTAAGTCAAGTTCAATCAATAGGTATGATATCTCATTAAATGACCTTGAACCTGATTTTGATAAAGAATTGTTAAGGAAAATAAATAATGACTTTAAATTAAAGACGACTAGAAGTTTTTGCCAAGAAGCGTATATTAAAGCGATTAGAAATAAGTTGATAAGTAAAAATACAGGCTACATCAGAAATTTTTATCAATATCAATTAGAAAAACAAAATGACAAGTCAGATTGGATCATAAATATTATTGACTGTTTAAAATATACAAAACCTGATCCAGATGGTATTAATGATTTTGGATCTGTAGCTCTTGACCCTGCCGATTTCTTTTTCAAGGATGCAATCGAAATTGCAGAGGAAATAGCATTGGAACTATCTAAAAAACCGCAGGAAACAGTACCTCCAATTACATTAAATTTAAGTGTCCCAGAGTTAAGACTTTTCAATCAACTTATAATTGGAGTTAAACTAATAGATGAAAAAAAACTTCCTGATTTCAACAAAATATTATCAAACCATTTTAAATCCAGAGCTAGTACAGATTTGATATCATATACTCAACTGAATGAAAAGAAGAATGAATTTTTTCCAGGAGACATTGTCGAGGTTAGAAAATTATTAGAACAAATGATGAAGAAACTTGATAAAGTAGAAGAGGATAAAAATAAAAAAATCAATAGAAAATAATCAAACAAACCTCTGACTATCAATAGATAGTAAAATAATTCCCACCCCTACACCACCCTCTAAACATTTGCAAAAGTGTCAATAATAGATAAAGCTCAATATACCTTTGTTACCAACATCGGAAGATAAAAGCGCTTTTTGATTTCTGATGATTTCATGTTTAACATATAAATCATTAAGAAATGAAAAATTTATTAACAGAAGAGCAGATTGAGCTTTTAGAATTATTTAAACAGGCTCAACAGCAGAACAAGAGTATTCTCACCATGAGTGAGGCAGCAGAATTTATGGGCTTATCCATGTCTTATTTGTATAAGCTTACCCACTGGAATAAAATCCCCTATTATAAGCCTTCAGGGAAAATAGTCTATTTCAAAAAAGAAGATTTGGAAGATTGGATGCTACAAAACCGATCTACTACTGAAAAGGAAATAGAGGCTATAGTTGATGACGAACTTAAAAATACGGGCAAATGATAGAGCAGCGAATAAGAATCGAAATGGAGCTTATTGGATTAGCTCTGGAAGGCAGGTTTGTCAATTTAACCGATATTTTACAGCCGAAGCATTTCACTCGAAACTTGGGTGCAAATCATCAGATGATCTGGCAAGCTTGTAAGGAATTGTATCCTACATCAAGTATCAATCTCGTTACCCTTTCCACTCATTTGAGAAGAAAGTATAATGTACATTATGGCTCCTATTTATGTAACTGCTTGGCTTCAGTGGTTAGTAACAATCCTGCTGAAATGGCATTGTATCTACTGGAATTTAATTTCCGGGAGGCATTCATTGAATTGACAAAAGAAGAATTAAGGAATAATCCTGAAAAAAGGGAAATACTGGAGGAAATCCTAGAAGAAATCCAGCATCCAGCCAATGATATCATACAACTACTGGATGACTTGACCTTGTATTCTTTGCAGGAGAAGCTTGACATCTATGATAAATTTATCGAGCTCAAAAAGAGGGTTCACAAGATTACAGATGCTATAAAGGAACTAGCACAAGTAAGATCCTTGATTACGCATTTAAAACAGATCAAAGGACTTCCACTAGATACTGAAAGAGTTTTGGCAATTCAAGAATTGACGGAACTTCTCATAATGGTTTTAGGCAGCCAAGAAATGCCTGAAAATTTTAATCAAACACTAAAGAAAATCAAAGATGAATACTTCAAATAATAGATTTAGAGAATTTAGAAAGCAAAGAAGCACTGAAAACGAAAATAGGTATGAATATCCGATAGATTCTTTTCCAGAGGAAATACAGCAATTAATATTAGAAATGAAAGAGAAGCTTGATACTCCAGTTTCCTTCACTGGCTCAACTTTATTAACTGCATTTAGTACGGCTATAGGGTCTAGTATGTATGTAAAAACAGCCTTAGGAAAAACGCATCTTTCTTTATGGACTTGTTTGGTGGGTATTTCAAGCTCAGGGAAAAGTATTGCTTCCAATGAGCTGTTCAAGCCTTTTTATGAGATTCAAAATGATTTGGATAATGAAAGGGAAGAAACAGAATTGAAAATGAACGAAAATGATAGGGAAAGGGCAAAATTTAAACAGGTCATGTATTCGGATGGAAGTGTCCCTACTTTAATCAAAGAGTTACTAAAACCGAACCCGAAAGGTATTCTTTTTGACACAGATGAGATTTTAATCTGGATAAATGGCTTAAATTCTTATGGGAAGAATGATACGGGTGGAGATGAACAGATTTGGATTAAAATATGGGACAATAGAACTTTAAGAAAGGTTTTAGGAGGAAATAAAATCTTTAAAGTAAATAAGCCCTTTGTTAATATTTATGGTGGGATTCAACCCGCTTTACTTTATAGATTATACGATAAGGGTAAAGACTATTCTGGTTTTAGCTACAGAATTTTGTTTGCCTATCCAGAGCAAAATAAAATTGCCCTTCCCAAATTAAATAATCCTATTGATCAATCACTAATTAGAGAGTATTCAAATCTGATCAAAAGGTTGTACAATGAATTAGAAGATAATGAATCAATAGAAATTCAACTTAGCTCCAATGCTTTTGATCTATATGATAGTTGGATTAAAGATAAAACCATTGAAAAAAACAATCTGAAAAATCAATTTGAATTGGAACACGCTGCTGGCATTTTTGGCAAAATGAAAATATATGCTTTACGGATTGCCGGTATTCTGGCTGTAATAGAAAGAGGGTATAGTTCCAGTGATTTGAAAGCTGAAATCATGATTGATGCAGAGATCATGATGAAAGCTATTAAGTTAGCCGATTACTATCAGGGAACAGCCATGCAGAGCTTGATTGCTGCAAGACAGAAGCAGCTTGCACCACCGGTTGTAAAACAGCTTGCTACCTTACACAATAAAGGATTGAATTTTCAGGAGATCGGGGATAAGCTTTACTCTCATCTCAAAGGGGATACTAGAAGACAGAGAGCTAGAAGGGAATTTTATAAATACTCTGAGATGTATCCTTCCATATTTGGGTTGAAGAATACTTAAGAACTGTCACAAATCCGTTTTAAAGCCCTAAATTACTATTATATAGTGGTTTAGGGCTTTTTTTAATCTGGGTTTTCGTGACGTTATAATTTTTAAATGGCTGAATATCAGTGACATGATATTGATGATTTGTGACAAATAAGAGGTTGACTATTTATGGTAAATTGTCACAATTGGTAAATTGTAAGGTCTTGATTATCAGCGAATAAATTGATTTAATTCACATGTAATTTATTGTAACTAGTTGTTTTCCAAAATCTTGCCTTGAATATTGCCATTATGACATTAATCTAATAAATCTCTTTTAATATTTAATTTTATTTAGCATATTACTTTAAAAAAATGCTAAAACAATGGTATTCTGCTTTATCATAAAATGACCCACTTGAAATTTGGCTGCAATGGCGCCTTGTTTTCTAAGGAACGATCAAAACTCTTCAAAATATGACTTCATGAATCTACTTGGTCGGTGACATTGTTAGCAGATTGCCTAAATCTATCATCTTTTAATAACTGATCAAATATCCTCATGCTTTTTTCTTTATAATCATCGGACTCTCCCACACTTCGAAGACTATTGTAAGCTCCAAGTAAAATCTTCACAGGGTCATCATCATAGTAGCCACTTTTGGAAATATCGGGCTTTTGATAATCTTTAAACCTAGAAACAAGATCAATGCACTCTTTTGGGTACTTCTTTGCATTTGATAACAAGTACTCATAAAAGTAATGAGGAGAGCTTTTTACAACATTGGATTTGGAATACTTCACAAGTAAAGGATAAATCTTTATAAAGAAATCTTCTCCCTGATCATCTAAGTGCAAAAAAGCCGTAGAGTATTCCTGTATAACTTTCTCATCCTTGCTATCCAAGAATTTGAGAAATAGCTTTTTAGCTCTCTTTCTCGATATAGGATTTTCGTTTAATAGATTACGGAATGCGATATCTATCATTTTTGATCGAGCTTCTTCGCTTTTCTTCAAAAATTTATTTAGAAGACCATAGCATTGTTGCTGATCATCAATCCATAGCAATGCCAGAATAACAGCAGAATCCCCATGCATTTCTTCGTGACTCAAGGAAGTTTTGAAGTAAGGCTGAAGCTCTTCAAAAAAATATTCGGCTAGGCATTGAGCACTTCTAAGTGTGTATTTCAGTACTTCAATTTCATTTTGCTCTGCCACTCGCAATAATACCTTTAGTGTTCTGTCTTTATCAAGGTCCATAAGGTAGTAGAGTTGAGGCATTAATGTAGCTTTAACCCCAACACTAGCATCATCAAGTACTTTATCAACAGTTTCAAATATTAAATCGTTATAATCCACGTAGGAGAATAAATAAGGTATTTTGCTAACTGCAGCAGCCCTTACCGTATTTATTCCATTTTGAATTGAATCTTCTGTTTCTTGGTTAGCAATTGGGTCTTCACGCTTAACTGCTGTATTACATATAAAGGTGATTATCTCACCATCACAATTCTCTGTATTAATAAGATAACTGATTAGTGATATAAGCATCCTTGTATTTGAACTATCAAGGCGAAGATTAAGTGCTTTCTTGAATATTCTTTTATATTCATTAATATCATATTCACCTTTTTCTAGACCAGCTAGTCCAGAGATTAAATAATTATGATCAACTTTATCCTCTTCAATCAGTCTTTCGATAAAATCAGTAAAGTATTGAGGTCTTTCAGTCACTTGTTTTTCAAAAGCCCTTGAATGTTCTAATTTTGATCCTTTCCAAGGGCCATAGCCATGAAATCGCTCCACATCATATTGCATGAATGAATTTTCCCATTCTTCGAAATTCATATTTTCATAGGCCGACAAAGAAAGTGGTGGAGGAACTGCTCTAAAAACACTACCTTTTGACTTTTCTTCTTTAAATTCTCCGAATTTCCGTTCAAGTTCTTGATAAACTTTTCTTAGTAATGGTTGCTGAACTAAAAAGTCATATGGAATAGAACATAGAAATTCATATTTAATGTATCCAGACCACCGAAGGTAATGATATTTCTTTCCTTCTTCATTGATATAGACTTTGCAATCCTTCTCTGGTAAAATACTAAGCACTAGTTCGTTGACCTTTTGTCTTTGTTCATTAGTAAAATGTGCATAGGATTTTGTAATTAGCTGCCTTACGTAATGCCCTGCTTTAGATGAAAGCTCAAAGCCTCCTTTATCCGAGTATGACTTTATTAATTTAAAAATTAAGTCTTTGTATTTTTTAGGTTGTTCTTGTAAAGTGATGGTTAGTATTACAAGAATGGTCAATGAATAATCGTTTAAGTGATCAGTAACAAACTCTTTGTATTTTGCAGGGTTCTCAATTTGTAGCTGTTTGTTTTTATCGATTAAAAGCTCAAGTACTTCTTCAAAGTCGTTATGATTTGACCCAGGATATGCAAAGAAGTAAGGTAGGTCGAAATGTAGTTTCAACTCATTTTCATCATTTATTTTTCTTTTATTTATCGACTTTATTAAATCGAGTGTGAAATCAAACAATTGCTCAAGATCAATCTCAAAAAGTTTTTTAAATAGTTCAGAATCATCGTATCCTAGGTTAATTTTATAGTGGTGGGTTTTCTGTGATTTGATCTTCTTTCTTAGGTGTTGGCCATAAATTTTTAATGTCCAATGCAGATTGTCTTCAGAAGCATCCTTGAGAATATGATAAAACCCATGGGTATCTTTCACAATATCATCTTCAGCATACTTTTCGAAGAGTTTAATAGCCAAGGGTTGATCCCACTTTTTGATAAAATATAATAGTCTATAAACAAATCTGGCCTTTTCTTTAAATTCAGGAAATTCAGTAATAATCAAAAGTATTTGCTGCCTGCTTTCAGGAAGAAGCCTTCTGAAGAGATTAAAAAGCTGATTTAATCTATATTCGTAAGGCTTTTGTTGTTTTCCAAGTACTCTTCCTATTAGGTCTTTGAATATATAGTTGTGTGATCGTTGAGAAACTAGTTTTTTTAATTCATTTTCTTGATGCAAAAAACCTAACCAGGCAGACGTATTTATTGCCTCTACAAAAATTTCTTTCCAAATTTTACTATTTAGAATCTGTCGACTTACAAAGTGCTTTTCGGAATCATTTGGATATTCCCTATAGCCCAATTCAGTAATAAGTAAGACTTTTATGTGGAATCTGAATTTGGAATTGGTCAAAATCCTTTTTAAAATATTTATGTATATCTCCAGATCATGATCCCTCAAGAAGCTCATCACCATCTTAAGCTTTGCTCTTATGTATAGCCCTTGATGATTACTTAATATGTACTTCTCTATGGATTGACCGCTCTCAACGAATTGTTTTGCGAAGCAATAGTCAAAGAATGTCTGATGAAAAAATTGAATCTCAGCCTGAGATTCTACTAGCAGCCCATTACTTTTTAAGTACTCAATTGAACTAAAATACTTTTCTTCAATTTTAAATTTGGAAAGGTTGATGCTCGAGGTTCTGTCCATTTGAGACGCGACTTCGTAAACAGCTTCCTTACACGATGAACCATGCGTATATTGAGTGATTTTTTGATACCAAAGCTCATTATATAAATCATGCAATGTTTGAATACCATGCAAGGTTTGGTTTCCTGAACTGACTTTACATAATACGTTCAGGTGATGAGGTACCCGGATCAACTCTAATAGTTTAGGATTTATTTGTTGCTGGTCTATTTCCTTCTCCTTCAGAACCTGCTGTACATCTTGTGGATCAAGTAGCCCGACTTTTATGCTTTTTTCATTAGATATGTTGCGTAGATCAGCATCGTAATTAAGGTCATAAGTTCTGACTGATATAATAATTCTTACGCCACTAATGGTAGCGAGACTATTGATAAGTGAAAGAAATGAATCAAGATATTCTCTCTTCGCAGACAGGGATTGTGAGAGTGCATCAAGTTGGTCGATCAATATAATTACGTAATCATTTGTTACAGCAAGTGTTTCTACTAGTGTTTCAATAGGAAGATCAAAATCTAATCGCTCCTGAAGCTCCTTTTTGGTTTTGGGATAATATTTGTCTGCCTTAATACCTAAGACAGGAATTTTTGCACTATTTAGCTCTTCATAGAGATCTCTGGTAATAACACTCTTACCATAACCTGCATTACCTTCCAAAAGTATAATTCCTTTCTCATCCTTACCAAGGGGATTTTTGATCCATTCCAATAATTGTCTTGTCTCTTTACGAGGAATATGAGAATCTGCCAGGCCTTCGAAATATTGCTTGATATTTTGAAGGTGAAAAGATGATAACTTAAACTTTTCTAATATCTCTTTTGATGAGGGTAAGGTAAGTCGAGTGAAATATCGATTGTAAATGCGTTGGTTTTCTGGTTGCGAAAGTTGAATCTCCAATTGGCTCGGTACTTTCCAAACTAGCTTGATTTCTAGCTTTTTAGCCTCATCCTCTATTCGGGTTTGTATTTGTGATTTTTTTTGATTGGGGTCGCGGTTTTCTGTAAAAGGCTGATTAATATAGAATAAAACCTTTGATAATTCAGGGTTCTTCTTTTTCGCGCTTTGAAACGCCTCAATCAACTTTGATTTCCTTTTTGTAGGGTTGACATCAAGGAATTTTGCTTGAAATCCTATATAATCTTCTCCAACCTTAATAGGATCAGCTTCAATACCCGTTTGGTTTTTGTAGGAATGAATGCCAAATGGTCGGCTATATTCTTGACAAAAGAGCTCATAAGCAAGTGCCTCAAATGCATCTTGTTCTTTGCCAGAGAATTTTTCCTGAAAGATTGGCCATTTTAATTCTATCATTCTGTTATACTATTTTTTCGCTTTCTTTTCTCAAATATTTTGAAGGTTTTGAAAGTCTTAACTTTTCCTCATAGGTGTTTTATAAATTCTCAATCTTTTTGGTTGCTGCTTCATTTTGAGATATTTCTTTCCTGAACCGTAAACCACGCTGAGTCATTTGATTGTTATCTTTTTTATTTATTTCTTGGTGAGACACAGTTAAAAATTTTTATTGATTTACCTAACCCTCAAAAACCTCCTTCAAACAACTTTGCATCAGCTGCTCCATTTGTATTGTACTTTTTTCTATTGCGGCTTCCAACTGATCACAAAAAGCCATTAAAGTATTTACTTTTTCTACTATTGCTTTTTGCTCACGTGTCGAAGTCAAAGGGAAAATCAATAATTTTATGTTTTCTCTAGAAATATTCTGCATAGAATTACTTGTGCCAGTTGAAACTTTTACATAATGTTTCCTTGCATAAGTACTGTTATTGTAACTATTAGCAAAATCAGAGCAAATAATCTCTGAAAATTTAACCCTTAAAGTTTTATCATTTAAAAGTAGCTTTTGTCGTACTCCTTCAGGCACAATAACACTTCTTGCAATTAATTCACTTGTATTTGCTCGTGTCATTATAAAATCTCCTGCTTTTATTTCCTTATCAAAAAAAGCTTCATTTTCAAAAGGTAGCCTTTTGTTTTCATGTGGATTGAAATTTCCCCATGATATGGCACTCATTTTTATCACCCCCCATTGCTCAAAATCAGCAGCTTCAGGATTACATCGCGGACTCTTTCCTGCCTCGATTTCAGTAATAATATCTCCAAACCTGACCCATTCCCAACTCTCAGGTAATTCATAAGGAATTTCTTCTTCAGCAATTGGTGGCAGTGGCTTTTCTTTTTTAATCTTTTTGTCTGTTATCAGTTGCTCTTTTTCAGCTTTGATTTTTTCAAGTAGTACTGAGGCGGGTTCTAAATCTGTATTTTCAGCACGCCATTTTTTAGTGAGTTTGCCTTGCACAGCTAATTGCAATACGCTTTCTCGTAGTTTCTTTACGGCACTCTTTTCGGTAAAAAATTCCTTAAGATGAGGCATTAAGCTTACCCACGCTAGTTCCGTAGCTTGGCTACTAAGAGTACGTAAGGCACTGCTTACATAGTCTTCTTTCAATTGAATCCGCAGCTTAGTTTGTGCTTCTAATTGCTCTAGCTCCTTAAATAGTTGCTCTACTAATTCAACTATGGCTTTTTGTTCTTCGAGGGGAGGCAAAGGAAAATATAAACTAGCAAAATTGTTTCTTGATATACCGCCAATAATACCTGTCATGCTAGCTTTAAAAGCATTTTGAAAAGATTTTGAGCCATATACAGCTTGTATGTACGTAGGGTAAATATTTGCAAACTGTTTAATTGCATAAAGTTTATTACCGAAACAAACATCCTCTTCAACAATCCCCATTTTTTTTCCTGCACTGCCTCCTTCAGAACAAATTAAGACTGACCCTTTTTCAGCAATTTTAAATTGTGTCTCATTAAATGGAATTTTCACTCCATTTTCATAATTGATGGGGTCGTTAATGTAGCCTACATCTTTTGTGGCAATGTATGGATATCCATCAGATAACCCTTCGTACTTCGATTCCTTTAAACTTTTATTAATACTATCTCCATTGAATACAAACCCGATATTTCCAATTCTTTCCCACACCCAACTGTCTGGAATTTCGAAATAGACCTTATCCATCTCAACAAGGTCAAGGTTTTCCTTTCTGATTGTCTTTTCTTTAATCAATTGCGCTTTTTCGGCTTTGATCTTTTCTAGAAAGACTAATGCAGGTTCTACATTTGGATGCTCATCTCGCCATTTCTTAGTCAATTTCCCTTGAATGGCTAATTGGAGAATTAAACCTTTCAACTCTTTGGCATTTTTAGGATGGATCGTTAGCTCTTTGAAGTATTCCAATAATTGCATAGGCTTATGAAAGAGCTTCGTTTAGAACTTTGATGATTTCGTCTTGCAAGCTATTTACCTTCCCAGTGGTGGTATTATATTGCTTTAATATCTCCTCAGGGCTAGCCAAATTATCACTTATCTGGTGAGGATTTTTAATGTCCAGATTAAAGCTCCTATTCTTAATTTCATCAACAGAAACCTTCCATGCGTACTGGCTAAACTTTTCATCTTCTCTATTGTCCCACCAATCCTTTTCTAAATCAAATTCTTTGATATTGATAGGTTTGCCTTTGTTATAGCTCTTTACGCCATCCGGGTAAGGGTGCTCAAAATACCAAATATCTTTGGTGGGTTGTCCTTTTTCAAAAAACAATAAATTGGTTTTAATACCTGTATAGGGGTTAAATACCCCATTGGGTAAGCGCACTATGGTATGGAGGTTGCATTTCTCCATCAGCTCTTCTTTCAGTCTGGTTTTTACACCTTCGCCAAATAGTGTCCCATCTGGTAGTACTACTGCTGCTCTGCCTCCATCTTTCAATAAACGAATAATTAGGGCTAAAAATAGATCAGCTGTTTCTTTGGTACGGAATTTTGCTGGGAAATTGGTTTCTGTACCATCTTCTTCCACCCCACCAAAAGGAGGGTTAGTCAAAATCACATCTACTTTATCTTTTCCGCTCCAATCACTATAGGGTTTACTTAATAAATTATCCCTCCGTACTGCTGGCAAGTCAAAACCGTGTAACATTAAGTTGGTAGTGCATAATAAGTGCGGTAAGGGTTTTTTCTCAATCCCCTTAATTCCCTTTTGTAGCTTTTCTCTTTCCTCTGCTGTCTTTACTTGATCCCGCATGGCATCAATTGCACAGGTCAAAAAGCCTCCAGTACCGCAAGCGGGATCTAATACCGTATCTCCTAACTGAGGAGCCGTAATATCCACCATAAACTGGGTAACTGCTCTTGGAGTATAATACTCACCAGAAGAACCCGCAGATTGCAATTCCTTTAAGATGGTTTCGTATAAATCATTAAAGAGATGGCGCTCTTCTGTATTATTAAAGTCTATCTTATCAATTTCATTAATCACCTGTCTGAATAGCGTACCATTCTTCATATAGTTATAGGTATCTTCAAATACAGAGCGAATAATTCTTGCCTGTGGAGAAATGGTGACATCCAAGTCCTTCAAAGCAGGGAAAAGCTCATTGTTGATGAAGTCCATCAGCTGATCGCCTGTAAGTCCTTCATCATCGGAAGCCCAATTTTGCCATTTTAATTTATCAGGAATAGGGCTTTCGTAATTTTCGATAGTTAGATCCCATTCTTCTTCCTTATCGGCAAAGATTTTCATAAAAAGCATCCATACCATTTGTGAAATACGCTGCGCATCACCATCTACTCCGGTGTCTTTACGCATAATATCGCGTATGGCTTTAATATTGGTTGTTATTGTCATTTATATTTTATCCTATGTTTTTGTAAAGATTAGATTCTAATTCCTTTAAAGCATTTTCAAAGTCTTTCCTTTTCCCAAAAGCTCTCACAATTTCAACCGGAGAACCAATCTCATTTAATGGCTTTAATTTCAGTACCGCTTTATCTTCTATTGAACTTACCCCCTCATCTTCATATTTTTTAAGGAGGGCTTCCATTACGTTTTGTGCTTGTTCACTATATTTTCCAAAGTAATTACGCTTTCGCACTTGTTCAGCACGCTCTTTCCGTGTCAAGGGTGGCTGATCAAAAGCAACATGCGCCACTAAATCAAAGTCATCCATGTCATTTCCTACTTCCTCTCTTAGGGCTTCCAGTAAAATACCCTGTTCAGCTAATTCGGTAAGCAGTTCTTTCTTCTTATCAGAACTGTTCCATTTCTGAATAAAATCATCCAGTGAGGCAAAATCCTTTTGGATATTCTTTTTGGTGTAGTCTTTCAAAGATTCTGTGATAAGTTTACCATCAGCACCGTAGTACTGCACTCTTTCGTGCGCTACAGAAACGGGTACGTTCTGCACGTAATACTTTTTAGGTTCTGAATCATCCTCATCACCACCTGAAATATCAATATTGGGAGGGTTCCCATTCATATCCTCTTCATTTTCACCAAGATCATCACTAATCAACACCCCATCTGCACCCTCTTCACCCCCATATTGATCTTCTGGATTTACTGGATCATCAATACCTGGCTCGTAGATTTGAACAGGATCTCCATCAAAATCAGGATCAGCAAATAGATTAGTTGCCTTTCTGAAATCCATGATAGTGAAATATACTTTCCCCTCTGCTTCTCGAATACGAGTTCCACGGCCAATTATCTGTTTAAATTCCGTCATAGAGCCAATGTTGGCTTCTAACACGACCAACTTGACCATTTTCGTATCTACTCCCGTTGTGAGCATTTTTGAAGTGGTAGCAATAACCGGGATACGTTCTTCCACATCCATGAAGTTGTCTAATTCTTGTTTTCCTACTTCATCATCCCCCGTAATCTTCACTATGTAGTTTGGGTGCTTGGCTACTAAGTCTGCGTTCTCATTGATTAGTGCCATACGCATCCTATTGGCGTGGTCAATATCCGTACAGAATACTATGGTTTTAGCGTATCGGTCGAAGGATTTGAGGTATTCAGTGATCTTTTGAGCCACCAGTTGCGTACGCTCATCTATTGCTAGGGTACGATCATAGTCCTTTAGATTGTAAATACGATCCTGTACGGTATTACCGTATTTATCACGTAATCCTTTCGTAGGACGCCAGCCCTCATCCACCGTAGTACTAATTCTAATTACTTTATAGGGAGCTAAAAAACCATCCTCTATCCCTTGCTTAAGTGAATAGGTATAAACTGGATCGCCAAAGTACGCTATGTTGGATATATCCTTAGTTTCTTTTGGTGTAGCGGTTAAACCTATTTGAGTGGCAGCTGAGAAATAGTCTAATATCTGTCTCCAAGCTGATGCTTCAGAAGCACTCCCTCTATGACACTCATCAATCACAATGAGATCGAAAAAGTCTGCGCTAAATTCTGTATAAACATTTTTAACGTCTTCATTACCTGTCAAGCCTTGATAAAGGGCAAAGTAAATCTGATAAGATTTATCTATTTTCCGGTTTTTAATGATATGCATGATATCACTACCAAAAGGCGAGAAATCACCATTCTTGGTTTGTGTCAATAAAGCATTTCTATCTGCTAAGAAAAGAATACGCTTTTTAGTACCCGCTTTCCATAGTCGCCAAATTATATTAAAAGCAGTGTAAGTCTTACCCGTACCCGTTGCCATCACAAGTAAAATCCTGTCCTGTCCTTTTGCAATAGCTTCTATGGTTCTGTTGATAGCATTTTGCTGATAGTAGCGAGGTGACATACCGCTCATATCAAGGTGATAATCTTGCGTGGCTATTTCTTTTGCTTTGGGTTCAGTTAAACCTCGATATACTTCATAAGCTTGCCAAAGCTCCTCTGGACTTGGAAACTCTTCTAGTTTGATCTCTTTTTCGACATCTCCAAATTCCCCAGTATGATCATGGAATAGAAATGAATCGCCATTGGAGGTGAACACAAAAGGAACTTGCAAGATCTCACTGTATTCTAATGCTTGTTGCATCCCGTCACCAACAGGCTTTTTATTATCTTTTGCTTCTATAATGGCAATAGGAATATTGGGTTTGTAATAGAGGATATAATCAGCCCGCTTCCTGGTGCCTCTGGTATGCATTTTACCTTGAACAATAATACGGCCATCTGTAAAGCTTACCTCTTCTCTGATTTGCTTTTTAACATCCCATCCAGCATTCTGAATAGCCGGAGTGATATATTTAGTGCAGATGTCCCTTTCAGAAAGTTCTTTTTTGTTCATTGGTTTAAGTTGAACCTATAAATTTAAAAGTATTTATGTAATTGACCTTAAGAATAAGCGTTTTTCGATTAGTGTAAGTAAAAGACTTGGAAAAGTGATAGTTTTCGAGGTATAGTGCAGTGTGAATCCAGTGTGACTTCCGTTTTAAGGGGGTGTGGTATGTTTGAAAATGGGTGGTTAATGTATAGGCATGATTGAAAAGCTTTCATAGTAGTACCCCCATCAGGTGTAGATTCTTGTACACTGAGTTCACACCCACTCACGACATCCATTTTTTGTAGTCGTAAATAAGAAGTGTTGAAAATTAAACTATACTAAAATAAACACTGACTAAAAGAGATACTTTCAATCTAATTCCCTTATATTAATCGTTTAAAATTGCAGTTCAGTATGGCATTGGTGAGTGGTAATTAATTTGGCAAAGAGTAAAAATAACATGTTACAATTAATAGATCCTCAGTATTTATGGCAAATCAATTAAAATAAATATGAAAATTTCAATAGAAGAAACATCAAAATCTTTTCTAGAACATTTAGAGATCCCGGAAAATACCCAAATTGTATTCTCTGGTAGATTTGGGATAGGTAAAAGTTTCTTTTTGGACGATTTTTTTGATAAAAACCAAAACAAGTTTGAGGCAATTATACTTAGCCCAGTTAATTATTCTGTATCCTCCAACAAGGATATTTTCGAATACATCAAATATGACATTTTATTTGAGTTACTGAGAAAAGGAGTTGTAGATAACAAGGTTGCGCTGAACAGTACAGGAAAAGCTTTTTCACTTCTTCAATCTATTGACATAAAGGCTTTTGGAAGTTTTTTAAAAATGATTCCTCAAGTTGGGAAAGATTTGTCAAATGTCGTAGAGGGATTAACTGAATTGAAAGGTCACTTTGAAGATTTTAAAAAGAAATTTGACCAAGAAAGGCAAATAACAGATTATTTAAAATCATATACTGGGGAGATAGGAAGTATTTATGAAGAAAACTTCATTACAACCTTAATCAATGAATTACTGCATAAATTAAAAGGAGATGAGGAAGAAGATAAAAAAGACACTGTTTTAATAATTGAAGATTTAGATCGTCTAGACCCTGATCATATTTTTAGAATCTTAAATATTTTCTCAGTTCATACAAATTATCAATCCGGCAGATTCAAGTTTGATTTCAATAAAATCATTTTAGTTTGTGATATAAATAATATTCAGAATATCTATAAACATCGATACGGGTCAGATGTAGACTTTGAAGGGTATATGGATAAGTTCTATTCGCATGAAGTTTTTCATTTTAAGAATAGAAAGGCCTTGATAAAGGAGATAGAGCAGCTAATTATAGAATCAACGCATCCGGATGAAAGTAATTTAACTAAAACTCATAATATTTTCATAGCTCAAATACTTATAGCATTTATTGAAAATGATATTCTAACACCTAGGCAAGTAAGAGGTCTCTATAATTTTAAATACATATCAAAAAAACAAAAGGTTAATACAGGTTATCCAAACGTTAGTGAAAGAAACGGAAGTCAAATTATTATATTTATAGTAATTGATTATTTATGCCAATTACTTAAAGGGTTTAAAAAACTAAAGTCTGAAATAGATGTTCTGAAAAAATTCAAGAACAAATCAAAAGTAGGACTATACCACAATTTGATTTGTGCAACTACCTATTTGCTAGACTATCAATCAAATTTGTTATCTGCTGACAAACAAAAAGAATATCAGTTCAACTCTCAATTAGAGGGTATAAATTACATAATTTCATACAAAGCGGCATTTGGAATTGATGCATATAATGATTCGAATCATGATTCTGAAATAGTTATAAATGAAATAAAACAAGTAGATTCAAAATTGTTATTAAAACGTGAAGATTACCAGTCTTTCTTCTTTGAGCTTTTTTATCAATTGTTAGAAAAAATAGAAACGGAAAAATTATTTGATTTCGACTGATTTACATTAAATATAAAATAAGCCAATTGTTAATGGAAAAATATTTAAGAAGTCTTATTGAAGATATAAAGCAGGATGGAGATTACATCCAGTACCTAATTAACAAAGAGGTTTTAGACTTTTTTCCTGCTGACTTTTTCGTTCTGAATACAGAGCAAGAAAGATTAGAAGCCTGGAAAAATATAAAAGTAAGTCTCAAGGATATCGGAGAGTTCAATAAAGTTTCTAATCCTTACTACATAGGTTTTGGCAATCCAGAAGCTGATTTGCTGATAGTGGGTCAGGAAAAAGCATTTAATGCATTTAATAACCCTGAATTAATGCTATATGAAAGCATCAACAACTCATTTCAGTGGTCAAAAATCACCAGTAACAAGGGAGATGTCTCAGAAATCAATTTTGACCCAAGGAATCCTCGAAAACACCATGATGGAGGTAGGTCGGGTAATCACACGTGGTCAAAATATTCTATCTTAGCAGATGCTTTTTATAGTATTAACTCTTGTCAAGCAAACATGAAAAATCATTGGAATCAAAGTAATGGCGATACTTTATTTGACAAAGTATTCATTACCGAACTCAATGTAACTCCCGCTGCCAGCAATTCAGGTATTCATCTAACCAAACAAAGAAATGAATTATTAAGCCATCCGTTCTTTAAAGATTTTAAAGTCGTGCTCTTTGCTATTGGGAATCCAGAAGCGGGTAAGAAAGCACAAAAAGAAGTGTCTAAATTATTTAATGGGATTAATTTTAAGGTAGCTTCTATTGGGAAATACGGTAAAGATAAAAATCGAAATATAGCAACCACTACATTCGAAAATCAAGTTATTGTAATCTGTAACCAATTAAGCGGTAGTAGTGGATGGAGGAATGATCACATTGTGGCTTTAGGGAAGAAATTGAGGGGATTAGTTAATAAGAATAATATGTAGAAAATATGCGATCACTCCAATCCATAGCGCCCATAGAGAAGAAATACGAAACCAATGGAAGTAAGCCGTTTCTCATTCTAGCTGATGATTTTGAGTATTATGTTTGTAAATATCCTCAACATCCTCACGATCATAAATTGATTAATGAATACATTGGTCAGCGGTTTGCTTTGGAATGGGGAATAAGAGTACCTGAGCTTGTCAGTATTCAAATTGCTAGAGCGCATATTCCTGAGCATATGTTAGGGGATGGACTTAATTACGTTAATCTAGAAAAGCCTATTATTGGTTTCAAACTGATACCTGATGCCCTTGAGTTTATGGATCATTTTGCTTCCGGAATTGAAAAGAATGAATTAAAGAAATATGACAAAGCCGCCTTTTTAATGGTCGCTTTGTTTGACTGCTGGTTAAGTAATGATGATCGGAATCATAATAACACTAATTTGTTTATTTCTTTTGAAAATAATGAATATAAACCTATTGCATTCGATCATGAAGCCATTTTCAATACCAGTAACTTAAGTCGTGGAATATTTGAACAAAGTTACCAAGATTCATTGTTATACAGTCAATTATATCATCGTTTACTGCCTAACTCAGAGAAATCTCGTGAAATAATTAAAAATATTTGTGCATCTTTGCATGATAAAGTTTCAGAATGTGGCAAAGTATTAGATGATATCGTTGAAGAAATACCTGAAGAATGGCTAAGCAGGAAACAGGAATTAAGAGACAGCTTAGCTCAATTTCTTTTTACTGAAGAATGGTTAAAATCAGTAGAGAATACTTTTAGAACATTTGCTTCGTTAACTTTAAAACCATGAAAACTTTATACAGCATTATATATAGCCCTTTGAATGTAGTGGGTCATGAGCGCATCAATTTTGCTCTTTTGATGCTCAATAGTGATGGAGAGGTCTTTTATGAATTTTCATCCGAGAAACTAAAATTAGCAAGAAAGCTTTATTCTAATGAATCCTTTAAACTCTTAACAGGCCAACTTGAAAGCCTACGATCTAAGTTGGCAAAGGAAAGTGCGCAGTTGAGTCATGTAAAAGCATTTAATTCTGAATACTTGGATTACCTATCCAGGTACAGTAATAATTTGATTGCTTTTACAAAGCCCATGCCCATTGAAATTGACTTTAATCAGAAGAATTTTAATTCTTTATTTGAAAGGATCATTTACAAAGATAATAGAGCATTTAAGCAAGATCTGATCACAGTTACCAAAGGAATTGCTCTCATTAAAAAAGACTTCAGCCCCAAAGTTAAAAGTAGGGTTAATATTGATGTGGAACTGAAGGCAGAGCAGTATGATTACATTTTATTCAATACTCATATTGATATGATTGGGAGAAATGATAAGCCAGTGCTCAATCAATTTATTGAATTTGAAAATGATACTCCAGCTAAGATTGAGAAAAACATTAATTCGTATTTAAGTCTTATTAAGCCATTCGAGATGCATGATGGTAAGGAAGGAAAGTATTTTATGGTGGGTGACGAACCTTCTAAAACAAAAACTCAACATCATCTTATTTGGGAACATTTAATGGATTCCAATCTGCTCAAAAAGGATTTGTTGGAATTGGTTTCTTCAAAAGAAATAGATTCCATAGAGTCGTATTTAAACGAGCATGATGTAAAACCATACTTCGATCTAGAAGAAGAATAAGTATTTTTGTACATTACAGTACCCTATATAGCAAGCTTATATACTGTATTACAAACTGATGAATAAGCCCAGCAATACTGCTGGATTTTAAATATATTCATATCAACGAATATCTGAGATAAAAATTACAATTTCCCAAACGCTAACTTTTCTACAACTACGAACAAGCTGGAAGCCGTGAAAAGTATATGGCATTTTAAATGAAATTAAAAGAGCTGGTCTGACTTGTTAATAGTTCTCTTGGCCTCTTCTACATGATATATGTTTCGACAGTTGGGGCATTGCAAATACCATTCAAAATAATAAGATTGATTCTCTTTAATTTTTCTTTTCTTAGGTTTAGTGACTATCACTGCTGTCTCGCATTTCCTACAAGGATCTCCCTCCTTTTTGACTTTGCGATTAGACGGACTCTTTATGGTGGTGTGGACTAAACTTACAGATTCTTGGTTCGGCTCATATCCTTTATCCTCTAATAGATCAGCTGAAGTCATTCCTAAGGTTGCTAGCTCATCGCATCGCTCATTTTCAAGATGTCCTGCATGACCTTTAACCCAGTGAAAAGTTACTTTTTCTTGTTGATCTATTAAAGTCAGCAGTTTGGCCCAAAGGTCATGGTTGATCGCTTTTTGACTTTTTGTTCTATACCAATTATTTGCTCGCCATTTTTCAGCCCATCCTAATTCTATTCCGTTGATTACATATTTGGAATCCGTGTATACGTTTACAATAGATTTGGTTTTAAGACATTCTAGTCCAAAAATAACTCCACTTAGTTCCATACGATTATTAGTACTAAACTTGTAGCCTTTAGAGAATTCTTTCTTTTTTCCTTTATAAGATAATATTACTCCAAATCCTGCTTTTCCGGGGTTTGGATCTGCTCCCCCATCTGAATATAGATCTATTTCAGGTGTATCTTCCCAGTTGTGCATCTATCAATATTATTTTGAAGGTACCAATATAATAATACTCATAGATTATGCTATGATTTTTTTACTATTCCTCTTTATACCTTTCCAAAAACTCCTTTCCCCTGCAATAGACGTTACTAATAGTTAATAATACTTTTTTTACAGTAAATTAGTAAGATTGAAGACTGTTATTTTTTGAATAAGACTTCTTGCTACTGGTTCTAAAGTTCAATCAAATATCTTAAGTCTATTAACAGCCTATATCTTATTCATTTAAATTGTGAATATATTAAATCAATTATAAAGAAAGAGTATAAATAAAGGCGTAAAATATTAATATTTGCTAATACCCAATATATCTCGTAATTGATCATCATTAAGATCAAATAAAGCTCGAATACTTATCTTCCCCTCTTCAATGGCTTGATGTTTTCTTAAATGCCAATATAAATTATAGCTTCCGGGTTTTAACCATATATAAATGACCTGAGCCTGATCATTGAATTCATACTGAATATCATCAACAAAAAAATAATGTGTACCTACTAATGCTTGAAAATGATAAATATTCACAGCCTCACCAATTCTTGGAATAACTGGTAAATTTTTGAAATTTAAGTTTATTGAATTTTCATACCCTTTTATATAGAAAATGTAATTAGCAGTATTAATTTGAACAGGGCGATCATATGTCATTAAATAGATTTCTTTATACCCTTCAATTAGCAATTTCCTTGTAACACCATAACTAGATCCTGTCAACTCTGCCAGTTGTTTGATATTAGGATACTGCAGGTTTTCATCATTGTAGTAATCTTTATCAGTTAGTATCTTAAATATTGGATAGTATTTTTTTGTTTTGTCTAACATTGAGATTACTAAATTTCTCATTGTCATAACATCTTTAATGATCTGCTTGGGAGAGGGATTATCATTCATTTTGTTTATAGTTTAGTTTCTAATGAAATTACCGATTTTAATCTATATTAAAGACTTGATAAGATACGATTTATAAAAAAGATAGCAACTATAGGTATTTGATAAACACCTTATAAATCTGTTAAAGAGATAGTTTCAAAAAACTTATATATATTTAACTTGTAAAAAATTGTAATTATTTGATCCCAGTTTACAAAGCCATATCATTTATTAAAGTGATTCCTCAAGAATCGGGGCATACTAAACCTTGGGTAGTTTTGGTTAAGGAAGATTCAGGGATCAACCCTTATGTGGTTAAATTATATACTACTGATCAAATCGAAAATAGGAATAGTGTAGCAGCTGAAGTTTTAGGAAATCATTTGGCTTCCGAATTTGATTTTAATGTTCCAAAAATGGCATTGATTGAATTTCCTCAAGAGTTTATAGCTACATTACCTCAAGAAGAAATGTTTCAATTTGAACAATCTGATGAAAGATTGAAATTTGGATGTTTATATCTTCCCGATGCCATAAATTTCACAAGAGAGGTTCAGAAAAAGTATTTATCTTCCAGTATTCAATTAGATACGCTGTATGCCTTTGATAATTTTATCCGCAATGGAGATAGGGGTACAAAAAAGCCTAATTTGTTATTTAAAAAAGATGAAGCTTGGTTAATTGATCACGAATATGCATTGGATATCAAGGAGGATACCCTTCAAAGATTGTATGATTTTAACTGGGAAGATAAATTTGCTAGTCATCATATCAGTTTACCTTATTTAAAAAAAGTATCAAAAACCAATAAATTATCGTTATTCAACAGCTTTACAGAATACTTAAGGACAATGAATTTAAATGAGGTTCATAATGTTTTAACAACACTAGAAGGACACGGGTTTAACACCCAAAGTACACTAATAATACACTATTTCACTGAAATTAGAAGAAATTCAGCTATTTTTGTAAATAATCTGAAAGGATTTATCCAATGAACGACCTATTCACATATCAAATATTGAAGTATAAAAGCAGTATTGTAGCCGGTGAGGCTGTCAATGTTGCTGTGCTTTTCTATTTTTCAAAGTTTAATCACTTTGAGTTGGTAAGAGGTGATTTGAAGCGTCCTAAATCAATTTTTCCTGATTTTGATTCAAAATTGGTTAATCACTATTTAGATATTATTCAGGATAGAATTGAAGAAAAGAAGATAAATTTTTCCAAAGCACCTGATGAAAAAAGTATTCAACTGTATGTGCATGAAAATATTTTGGCGGTCGATGCAGCAGGTTTAGTTTTCGATTCTCCTGTTAAAGTGACGGAAGGATTAGATTCCATAGCTAGCACTGTTTCAACATACAGTCATTTATTATTGCCTGGACTCACACACCCTAAAAAAATAAAAGTACAGCACAACGAAAAATTCATAATCACTCAATATTTGAATAATATAACTTCCCAAAAGGAGGAAATAGAGGAAAAGCTGATTAGAAATAAGACCATTGAAACCAATACAGTTTCTTTGAAGTTTGATGTCGCTTGGAAGAACGGGACTTTAAATCACGTAAAGCCCATAAGTTTTGATTTAAGTCAACCTAAAGATATTCAAAATAAAGCAACACAATTTTTTGGTTATGTTTATCAATTAGCTGATTATGCAAAAATAACTTCTTCCCGTTTCGACTTTTTAGTTTCAAAACCTCAAAATAAGGAATTGATTAGAGATTACGAGAATGCATTAGATATTTTAGACTTTGATAAGACTCTCCCTAAAAGAATTATCACTGAAGATAAGCTAGAAGAATATTCACAAGAAACAGTGAATGAACTAAAATAACATTAACTACAGAGGATAGCGAAATAAAACAGGACTTCACTTCTTTATCTTATTTGAACACTTTCGAAACCAAAATCAATTTGAAATCTGTCTCTATTTTGTCTCTGTAATAATATAAAATACTTATTTTCAATTAGTTAATATTCCTGTATCGGGAAGTAGATAAAAAAAATAGATTACGTTTCTAGAAAGATTTGATTTAAGACTTCACTATCACTTCTTCTCAGAAGCTACAAAATCTGCTATCACGGGTAAATGATCACTTACCGTTCGCATCTCTACTTGTTTAAGTAGGAGCGGCACCTGTACTGAACCTTTTACCAGCTCAGGAATCATATTTTCATTGACCAATATATAATCCAGTCTGCGTTTTGGATCATCAGCAGTATGAGTCATCACATCTACCGGAAGGGGGTCAACAAAAGAAATTCCTTCTACCTTTTCCTCAAAAGACTGAATCTCACGGCTGTCAGGATAGCTGTTTAAATCGCCAGCAACAATTATATTGGCATTTTTATGCTCATTATAGATTCGAGCATACTGTTCTTTTAGCAAAGCAATCTGCCCAAGACGCATCGCTACGTCACGCTCTCCTCTTCCAGCTTTCAGATGAGCTCCGGTGAGATAAAAATTGTAATCTTGATCAGCCATTACTTCGATCGTCCAAAGCCTTGTGTTAATTCTGCTTTGTGTTTCGTATTGATCCTTTCCTTCTTCATCGGTATAGGTCACTGGAGAATGAACTGATCCATAGCTGTACATCACACCCAATGGCAGTCGGCTCATTACTACCACATTCTGATACCAATTGATACTTGCAGCATCAGCAAAAAAACGGTAGTTCAACTCTGGAAAAAGGTCTTCGGATAATTTCTTGGCTAACTGAATATGCTCAATTTCCTGCAACACCACCACATCTGCATCTGCTTTTTTTAATGCTTCAGCAAAAAGTTTGAATTTTTCCTGAAGTACTGCGGTATCAGGATTATTTTCTCTTTTATTATTCACATAAGGATTGTCATACAGATCTACAAAATGCTCTACATTCCATGTCATCACTCGAAAAGTGTCTGAAGCTAACATCTCGTAGTTTTCTGGGTAAACCTGTGCTTTGGTTAAGAAAGATCTATCCGAAGGTTTGCAAGAAATTACCAAAATGAGCAATGTTATAAAGCCAAGTAGATTTTTCATATCAATTTTTTCTGCAAATTATGGGTTAAAATCCCATAAACCAAGAAAGAAGAAGTTATCAAATTATGAAGAAAAATACCTAGACTAATGGAGGAGGATGATTACAAAACAATTAGAGATGGGCATTGAAAAAATGAAATTCAGATTACCCAAATTTAGTCTTTGAACAAAATTAAAAAAAGCTTTCACTTTATGATGTTCATCTTAAGAAAATCGATTATAAATCAATTTAAGTTCTGACTCTATTTTAGAGCAAATTACTTATTTACAATTAATTATCATTCCTGTAGAGGTAAGTAAGTTGATGAAACCTATTCTGAAAATAATATAAAATTTGATGTACAAATGAATCTATTAATAGTATGATTTAGATGTTTCATCTAAAAGCATGTTCAGTAAAAATTAAATACAATTAATGAGATTAAAATTAATCAAGACCGTCCATTATTCTCTTTTTATAAAGCTATAGGAAGCAAACTATTAAAACAAAAACCAAGATTATTGAATAAACATTTTGGAAAACAAAACAATTGTTCTATGTTTGTAGAACAATATATCAAAATGTAGAACATGAAGCTGTCCGAAACTGAAGAAAAACTTATGGAATTGATTTGGCAACACAAAAGAGTGTTTATGAAAGAGCTTATTGAGCTTCATCCAGAGCCTAAGCCAGCTAAAACTACCGTTGCTACCTTGCTTAAGCGCATGCAAGAGAAAAATTTTGTGGGGTATACTTTATTTGGGAATTCTAGGCAATACTTTCCCTTGGTTGATCGGCATGCTTATTTTTCTAACCGTATTGGCAAAATAGTTAAAAATTATTTTGATGATTCTGCCCTTAAGTTTGCTTCATTTTTCGCCACTTCCGGAAAAATGACATATGAGGAACTAGACCAATTAAAAAGAATGATTGATGACAAAATGAAAGAACAGAAAAATGATTGACTATCTAATTAACTTCTCTCTTTGTTCCTCTCTTTTCTTTATAGCATATCTTTTGCTATTACAGAACGAAAGAATGCATAAGTTTAATCGGTTTTATCTACTTTTCAGTTTAGTCTTTTCATTGCTGATACCAACTTTAAGTTTAGATAAAGAAGCATTATTAGTAAATAAAGTAGACTCATTATTATATGCTGAAACAGATGTGACATCGGAATCAACAAAAATCATAACTCAAAAACCAGTTCAGAGTATCTCTGTATCAAGTATATTATTTTACTCTTATATAGTAGTTTCTACAATACTTTTTTTACGATTCATCTTACTTAATATACTCATTGTAAAAAAGGTTTTAAAAGGTGAAGTAATTAAACTAAGAAAGGGGAAAATCATCTTAAATATTCAAACCCATTCACCCCACACTTATTTAAACTATATTTTCATCAATAAGTCAGATTACAAAAAGGGGATTGAATATGAAATTTTGCAGCATGAAATTGCACATGTTTCCCAAAGGCACACTTTAGATGTTTTATTTATAGAACTATTGCTAGCGCTATTTTGGTTTAATCCAGTACTTTATTTTTACAGGAGTGCAATCCGTTTAAACCACGAATTTTTGGCTGATATGGCAGTTTTAGAAGAGTCTAAAAATTTAGAAAAATATATGGGCTTGGTTATAAATCAAATAATTCAAGCCAAGAGCTTTTATGAACATAAAAGTTTAACTAGCTCATTTAATTATTTTAAAACTAAAAAAAGAATACTTATGATGACCAAGAAGCGCAATAGAATCAGCATTCAATTAAAACAATTTACCATTTTACCCATAATCATTCTTGCAGCTTTGCTATTTAGTAAAACCACAATAGCTCAGGATGGAAACGATTACGAAAATGTAAACAATGATACAAAAAGTCACGAGGCAAACTATGATCAAGATTTACAACTATCTTTCGATAGAATTTTGGATAATTATGTAAGTGAAAATGAAAACGGGAGGATTATGGTAAATATGAAAATGGAGGAATCTGACAAAGATGCACTAAAATCAATCTATCAGAAAATGCCTACTCAACAACAAGCGAAGCAAAAAATTAAGTTCGAAATTAGAAAATATGCCAAAAATACTCCCTCTGAAGAGCATATAGTTCAATGGAAAGATTCGGATAAATATGGAGTTTGGATTGATAATAAAAGAATTGAAAATGTGAAATTATCTGATTATTCAAATACCGATTTCTCAAATTTCTTTGTGAGTAAATTGGCTAAAAATGCAAAAAACTACGGTAAGCATTATTATCAAGTTGACTTGACATCGAACGAACTTTTTGAAAAAAGTAGTAGCCTTCAATCCATGATTATGATACCTAATAATCCGATCGAATAGATCATCTTTCATTATTAAATATTATCATTCTTCTAATTGTTTGAGTACCAACTTTCATCCTTATACTCATCTTCACGGGAAGCTAATTCTCTATTTCGCATCAAGTAAAAGTTTTTATCTAATCGCTTGCTTCTGTACCCAAGGAGATGAAAGAAATCCTTGGTAAAGAAGCGAGCGATTTTGCGATTGACACGAAGTGCCGATCCTTCGCTCCATGATACTCCAGGTAAAAGAGGGAGTATCCGGTCAAGTCTGATTTTACGAAGTATAGCAGATAATTTAAGGGCAAATTTCGATACTTTTTGTATGGCAAAGAAACCTTCAGAGCCCTGAGCTTGATAGAGTGGCATAAATATTCGTGCTTGAGAATCAGCGTATATGGGCTTTTTATTGCTAATAGCCAACTGCTGGCCTTTCTCTATTAATTCGAAATTTACATATCCCGGGTTCATTTGGAATTCCTCTCCCGGTTTTATTTTATAACGATATAAAATCTCGTAAAAGTCACGCGTGTTCATGGTGTTTTTTGCCAGCGTTGCATAATACTTATTGAAATCTACGACATCCTTTTCAATAAGCCCAGCAAATACGAGCGATAAAATACTAAAGGCAAAATGATTTTGAATGGAGGAGTTGTCATCATGCTGACCAGACTCAAATCCAAAAGCTACATACCCCAACTCATTAATATAACTTAGCAAAGGCCCCTCCAGATACTCTTCTATTCCTAAAATGGTAGGTAGCGGATATTGATTGGTGAATTTTCTATTAAGCAAGCTGTCATTCATTACTACAAAAGGCATTGTTTCGCTGGAAGTAGTATGGAGATCTAGAAAATAAAAGGGGCCTGTGTCTTGCGATAAAATATCATTTATGCATTCATTTAAATTTATCAGTTCAGCGATATCTTTATCATTAATCTCTAATTTTCCTTTTTGGAGTTGAATCATTCTCTCATTTGTCCAAAGGCGATTGAGGTCTTGTTGGTGAAATCGCTCTCCATTTTCCAGAGCTGGAAGATTGCCGGCTATTGCATAGAGGTTACCCTTAATTTTAATATTATTGGTTTTGAGAAACTCCACCAATTGGAGTAAGGCAAAAACTCCTGCAGGCTCATTGCCATGAATTCCGGCAGTTAAAATCATAGAAGGTCCTTTGCTTTTACTTTTGAGCTTACCAATAAAGCGTTCAATATTAATTGTCTGATTAAGTGCTTTACTGTAAACCTTGGTCATGGTTATAAGGAATTATATCATCAATGGTAATGATTCCAACGAGATGGCGATCATGGATTACCGGAACACATCCAATAGCATTTCTTTTCATTAAATCTAGTGCGTTTTTGATGGTGGATTCAGGTCTAACGGTTATGAGATCTTTCGTCATAATTTCCGAAACCAATAATCCTTCAGTATGACCAATTTCTTTTTTATAACGCTCTAAATGTGACCATGTGAGTAAACCGCAGAGCTCCCCTTTTTTATTTTCTACGGGAAGATGATGAATATTTTTCCAGAGCATCACACTTGTTGCCAGATCGGCTAGGTCATTTTCTGTAACAGTAAAAAGTTCTGTACTCATAATATGCCCAGCCAAATAAGAAGCTTCATGAGCTTCTAGGCTAGGGTCGACTTCCGGCCATTCATAGGATGCTAAACTTTTATTTTGGTTGTTGTAAATTGCCTTGGTTAACATCATTAAGGCATCATCCTTTTTATGAGTTTGTTTGAGTTTTCGATAGTTTCGGATGCACCATTGTGAAGCAGTTTCTTTGGTGGTTCTTTCTTCAATAATTCCCAGGTATTTATCTATGTCTTCCTCAGCAATTTTTGTTTTCTTCAACCCTTCATAGGCTATGGGTAAAAGATATTTAGTGATAAGTTTTCTGGCGGAATATTGTTCTCCTTTCCATCTCATGACAGACTCCTTACCGGTGCGGGCAGCCTTTATAAAATTGGATTTTACATCTCTAAACTCCATCACATTAGCCATATCGTCAATTTCTTTTGGTCTTCCCATCATCATCCCTATCCAAAAGGCAAAATTTGCAATTTCATCTTTCACTGTAGGTCCTGCTGGAATATAACGATTTTCAATACGGACATGCGCTTTACCATTTCCTACTCCATAGCAGCACCTGTTCCAATGGTATATGGTGCCATTATGGAGATTCAAGGCCTGTAGTTTTGGAATTCTCCCTTGTGATAGTTCCTCCAGCGAATTATTATCAATTTCTTTAGCAATGAGTATTTTATGTCTAGCTATATCATCTTTAAATATTTCAGCTATGGAACCGGAAGCCCAGGAATTTCCGAAAGAAACTCTTGCCAACTGTTCTTTCAATGCAAAAGAAGAACTTCTGGTATCAATACTCTGCTGAAAAAGGGCAATGCGAGTTTCGCTCCATAATTCGCGACCTAGCAGTAGGGGAGAATTACAACAAATACTCAAAAGAGGACCTGAAATGGCTTGTGCCCAATTATAACTTGAAATAAAATCTTGTGGAGCAATTTGCAAGTGCATCTGGAAGCTGGTATTACAGGCTTCAAATAAAACAGAGTCGTGTATAAGAGATAGCTCATCTATTCCTCTAATATGTAAGTCAATGTCTTTGCCGCGCTGTGCCTTGATCATATCATTAAGTGCGTAATATCTGGGGCTAGGCGTCATATATTCCATTTCCAATTCATTCTTAGAAATGGTGGGAAGAATACCAGTTAAAAGAACTCGATCACCATATTTTTTAGCAATTTTAGCGGCTTGAGAAAGGTAGAAATTTAAGGATTTTTCATAATCACTGAAGCATTTTTCTTTTAATTCTAAAGGATCAAGATTGATTTCCAGGTTATATCGTGCAAGTTCCGTGGTGAAATGGGAGTCATTGATGGCTTCCAATATTTCGACAGATTTTTTTGAAGGACGCCAATTGTCTGTAACAAGGCAAAATTCCTGCTCAGCACCAATTCTGCTAATATTATCTTCAATTAGTCCCTGATCAAGCATGGTTTCGAGCGACTTAATATCTGTCAGCAAATGCTCAATAAATTCTGCTCTTAACTCATGGCTTAAACCTGAATTTACATTATGATCTCCCATATTTTACATGGATTATTTAACTCAATATACATATAATACAAGATAATTTTACAGTAAGTATTCAGATTTTAAAAAAATAAGATAATATTGCCAGGCTTTGAATTGATTGAAAAAGAAGATTACAAATCGGACTTCCATGCAATTCGCATGTAGCCAGAAATTTTATTTATTCTAATTTACCAAGATGTCATCTACCCATTTTGAAATTCAACCAACGGATTTAAGTCATGAACTTTTAAGTCTGGTACCTTTGAAAGCATTGGATTTTGAAATCCTTTACAAAGTGGCGTCAGACCCGGAAATTTGGGCTCAACATCCGAACAAAAATCGATATGAGCGTTCGGTCTTTCAAAACTTTTTTAAGGGTGCAATGGAATCAGGAGGAGCTTTTTTAATACTTGATCAAAATAAAGAGCCTATTGGTAGTTCAAGGTTTTATGATTTTAAGCCACTAGAAAGTTCTGTACACATTGGATATACCTTTTTGGCCAAAAAATATTGGGGTAAAGGTTATAATAAGGCTTTGAAATCATTGATGTTAAATCATGCTTTCAAATATGTTGATAAGGTGATTTTCCATGTAGGATCCAGTAATATACCTTCTCAAAAAGCAATGAATAAATTAGGAGCTCTAAAGACGGGCGAAATTGCAGTAGCTTATTTTGGAGAACCTATTCGTAAAAACTTCATTTATGAAATCAATAAAAAAGATTGGATAATATGAACGCATTTACTTAAAATGTACTTTACTTATCTAATCTAAAGGAATAAGAAAAATACTCTTATAATTGAGTCAGGACCTCTCATAAATAATTTTTGCCAATCTGTTAATGATCAATAATAATACAGTTGCAGAGACGGAAAGAATATATTGTTCTAAGGCCACCGCTATACCAATACCCGCAGAGAAAAGGACGGTGGCCGCAGTGGTAAGATAATAGACTTTACTTTCATCATTTGCTTTTAAAATTGTGCCAGCGCCAATAAAGCTAATACCTAATATGATGGCCTCAATAATCCTAGTGGAATCTGGCTGAATAACATCCTGAAATCCATTTTCTATGTATTTTTCAACTAGCACTTTACCTAAAGACAGTATTAAGGCTGAAGAGCCACCTACAATCATATTGGTTCTGAAACCGGCCGGCTTATTTTTTACTTCTCTTTCCAAACCAATAAAACCGGTAAGCACTGCTGCAATAGCCACATTCATAAGTATCACTAACTCACCGTTCCAGTCAAATTCTATCATAGATGTAGTTTTTTGTTACTTTTTAGGCAATAACGGAGAAAGGAACATTCAGTTAGGCCGAAGTGTGATGCCTATCTTTTAAATATTTACACTATTTTGGTTTTTAGTATAAATTAAAACAATCTGCTAACGGTACTGTTGATATGATAAATTCTTTAATAAATTTTTCATTTTTTAAACAAAAGTAGATGTTATCACACCTAGTTTACGTGAGCGTAAGAAAAAAAGAATGCACAGATGAAGAAATTGATAAAATTCTGTCTGCTTGTAAGAGAAATAATCCAAAACTAGACATTACAGGGGTTTTACTTTATTCCAAAACTCACTTTTTGCAATATCTTGAGGGAGACTATAAAGAGATCAGTGGGCTTTATGAGAAAATAAAAACTGACGATAGACATAAGAATGTAGTGCTAATCACTACTGGGCCAATTGAAGAGCGTACTTTCCCAAGCTGGGAAATGGGTTCAAAAGAAATAAGCGAAGATAAAGTTGAATTCCAAACTGACCTTACTGAAGCGGAAGCAAAAACATTTCAAGACATTATTTCTGGAAAAAATCAGGAAGGGAATAAGTCATTACATTTAATTAAGAAGTTTTTCAAATAATTATGGATTTAGCAAAAGACGAAATAGAAAGAAAAATAAAAGACATTAATGCTATAGAATTTGGCGATTCAGTTGAAGATGTTTCTTCCAGTTTATTAATAGTGATGACGCTTTTCGAAATAGATGATGACCCTCGGGTGATTAAAGCTTGTAAGTATAAGCTATTTGAAGGAATTGCTATTTTGAAAAAATTAGGAGATGAAGCTAAGGCAAAAGAAATAGAGAATAAAATAAAGGAATAAGGAGATTAGTCTTTAGAAATTTCAAACATTCTTATTAAAGATTAAAGAAATGGCCTTGTGTTTAAGGCTTTTTCTTTTAGTTTCATTCCTTTAAACACCAACTGATGCAGTTCATTAATCCTCCATGTTTGCCTACTGCATCAATATTGATGGGTATAATTTTTCTTTCAGGAAAGCTTTTCTTCATAATCTCCAAAGCTTCATCATTTTTCTGTTTTGGGTGATTGAAAATGGGAAATAAAATAACATCTGCTATTTCTAAGAAATTCACATAAATGCCAATTGCAGAGTAGTGATTTTCATCTTGGTCGATGAAAAAAGGTAAGTCAATATAGTTGAATTGATGCTTTTTTAGCATTCCTTCAATGCTTTCTCTGATAGGCTTATATTCTTCGCTTAATCTATTTCCTATAAGTGTATGCTCATTGACAAATCGCAACATTCCATCTGCATGGCCGGTCATATCATCTTTCTCTGAATGAGCTTTAATGACAATCACTTCTGTTTGTAAATCCTCTGCAATTCTTTGATATAATAATTCATGATCATTTTTATAGATATGATTTTCTATAATCACTCGGTCTGTTATAATGACTTTATCCTTCCATTTCACAACATTTCCGCCATCCAAATTGATATTATGCTCTGAAAAATAAGTTTTTAAATTGTTGGCCTTTATGACTTTTTTAGATTCCGTCCATTTGGCTCTTACCTCATAACTAGGTTGGTATCGGAATTTTATAAGTCTTTTTGCGGCAGTTTGAATGGGCATATAATCACGAGCCCATTCGTCTTTTGTTCCTTTCAAAAGTTTAATATTGATATATTCAAATGGAGATAAAGCTTCCGATATTCTTTGGAATTCTTCAGGAAAATTTTCTTGAAGTTTCTCAGAAAAATAAACGGTATTGCATTCGGCATCTATAATCATTCAACTAATTAAGTTAATGCTCATTAAAAAAACTAATTTCAAATATTATCCTGATACATAATTAGCGAGCTGCCATTTTATACTTGACATTTAGGGAAGGATTAGTTTATTTGAAATTAAACTAACAAAATCACTATGGACAACCAAAACAATGATGAATTCAAAAATCAGGAAAAACTAAATCAGGAAAACGAATTAAAGAAACTGAAATTAAGAGCTGAATTTGGCGCAAAATTCATGGAGGATGATCAAGAAAACTCAGATATTCCAGCGGAAGTGGAATCTCAATTTTTAGATTACGTTCAAAAATTTGAAGAAGCTGCAGCTAGAAAAGAAGTTAAAAAAGTAAAGGAAGTATTGGGAAATCCTAGCTTTAAAAAAGCAGCTCAATTAAATGACCAACAATTAAAACATGAATTGGATAAAGTTCTGGAATTTATGAATCTTCATAATCTCCAATTGGATGTGATATATGAAGTAGAAGATCGTGAAATTTACAGATTCATCACCGAGGAATTAATGGGTGAAGAAATTGATATTATTGAAGTTCCAGGAATGAATACCTGTTTCATTTATGAAGAATTTCATCCCAATCATGAGGAAGACCTTAAAAGGGAAAGTGAGGACTTTCTTAAAATGTTGTTAAAACAAGATTTTGAATATATAAATTTTCATTGTGCTAATAAGTTAATACTTCATGAAAAAGAGATGCCTTTGGATGAATTTATTGATAGGGCTACCGAGCTATTTGAAACTAAAGATGAAATCATTTTACCCGAGGTAGAGGTCAAAAATATTGAAATTGAAAAAGAAAAAGCTAAAGTAAGCTGCTTAATTCAATTTGATAATGTTTCTGAAAATCGAGGTAGTAGGCAACAGAAATTAGAAGCTGAAGTATTCCATTATTTTGAATATGGATTTTGGAACTTAAACCAAGTTAAAATTCCTGACTTGGGTTTTTAGTAAAGAAAACACTCTATATATATAATTTGCACACTAAATGTCTGAATAATTACATTTTAAGCTACTTTAAGCACCTCATTTTATGTTGGTTAATAAATTTATTATATTTATTGTAACATTTTTTAACTATATTTTTTTATTATGAAAACGCTAACCACTACAGTAGCACGAATTGTTTTTGCAATTCCTTTTTTGATATTTGGATTATTCCATTTTATGAATGCCGAACAAATGGCTTCAATGGTACCTTTTCCCCCTGAAATGTTTTGGAATTATTTGGTAGGGGCTGGGATGATAGCCGCAGCTATTGCTTTCATCATTAAAAAATATGCTAAGCTGGCAGGACTATTACTAGCTTTATTGCTCTTGATCTTTATTTTGGGAGTCCACATACCTGGAATTATGGGAGCAGATAGCCAAGAAGCCATGATGCAGCCCATGCAAGGACTCTTGAAAGACATGGTGATTATGGGAGGAGCATTAGGTTTTGCCGGAATGTTTGATAGAGATGAAGCTTAATAACTTTAACAGATCAAGTAGGCTCGAAATTTCGAGACTACTTGATTTTCCATTATAATTCCCATCCCATTAAACCCTTGATACTTTCAATATCTCTAATTTTTGGGCTCTCTTTCTTTTCTAAACTCAATTTTAAAAATTCAGCCGTTGGTTTCATCCATGCATCATTGCTTTCTTCCCAATTATTCAAGATCAAGCTCAGCTGAAAAAGTGTGGTTAAATTTTCAAAGAAATATTTAGCATGAAGCTCTAATTCCTCTTGCTCCATTATGAATAAACTTTTCATCTTACTTTCCAAATCTTTCAGCTTCTCCAAAATAGTATTATCATAATCGGATTTTTTGCCCAAGGAGGTTTTGATTTCTTGCATCATCACTTTCAGGCCGTCAGATTTAAAACAGGCCCGCAGCATATCCAACGTCATAATGTTGCCAGCTCCTTCCCAGATTGGCAATACCATTATGTCTCGCATGATTTTAGGTAGTACACCATCTTCAATATATCCGATTCCGCCCATTAATTCCATACTTTCTCGGGTGATGTAAACTGCTTTTTCTGCTGACCATTTTTTCACCATTGGAGTTAATAATCTACCCAAATGTTTTTCATTCTCTGTCTGCCTACTGGCTGATTCGTCTCCATTATCTGCTTTATCTAAAGCTTCTATTGCTCTCCAAGTCAAATAAAAGTTGGCAACATTTAAACTTCCCAGTTCAAATAGTTTTTCTTTTATCAAGCTGTGTTCTATGGCAATTTTGCCAAAGCTCTTTCTAAAAAGATTAAAATTATAGGCCTCTACTAAAGCACGCCTTGCTCCTGAAAGAGCAGCGATTGAATTATACAAGCGTGACAGATTAATCATATCTGTCATGATTTTGAAGCCGTTAAATTCATCTCCAATCAATTTTCCAATAGTACCATTCAAAACACATTCAGCGCTTGCCATGGAACGAACGCCCAGTTTATCTTTTAGCCGAACTATGGGTAATTTATTTTTACTGCCATCTGGTAAGTGTTTTTCGATTAAGAAAATGGATAAACCACGGGTTCCTTCTTTGCTTTCGTCCGTTCTTGCCAAGGCAAAAATAAGCTCGGCATTTACATTACTACAAAACCATTTTTCACCACTCAAAAGGTAAGTATCATCCACTTGCTTTTCAGCTCTCACTAAATTTCTACCGACATCCGAACCGCCTGATTTCTCAGTCAAAAACATGGCTCCAGTGAAAAAATCTTCTAATTCAGTTGTATAAATATGAGGTAGTAATCTTTTTTTGTCTTCTTCTCTACAGTGCAAATCAATTAAACGAGCAACGCCATCAGTCATGCATAGTGGGCAGTATTGCCCTAATTCGCTCATGGCATAAAGATATCCCGAGGCAAAGCCTAAACTATGTCGCTCAAGCTTAAATTCATTTTTCAAATTCGGGTCCCATTTCACCTTGAACATTTCAGAATCAATGGCAATTTTCATCAATTCTTGATAAGAAGGGTGGAATTTTATTTCATCTATATCTTCGCCAAAAAAATTCCTTTTAACTAATTGAGGGCCATTTTTATCGGCATCCAGGGAAAGTGTATCCATCTGCTTGGCTGCGGCTTCACCCGTTTTGTTGAGCACAGCACTCATATAATCTAAGCCTTTGCTACTTAATTTCCTTTTCAAGTAATCTTGAAGGATTAAATCACTTTTAAAGAAATTTTGGCTTGAGCGATATTCATTCTCCACCACCTGATTCTTAACAGATTGCTTTTTTGCAGTGTTTTCCACGGTATTTTGATTTTGAGAAGAAAAGTTAAATCAAATAATTGAGAAAAAATAGGCTTTTATGCCTAAACTTAAATCATGAGCGGAAATACTGAACTTTTATTCAATAATCTATTTAAATTTACTGTATCCTTTCGATCTAGGATTTATTTTTTGGGTTATGTTTTAACCCTCCTTCATTTCTCCATCCATAAGGATTGGCATCCGCAGTAGTGATTTCTGCATTGATTTTCTCCTCTGCTGGGTCTTGTGTATAAACCATGGTTCCTGTCGTCCATTTTAGTAATTTTACGCGTTCAAGCAATTCATTTTCTTTGCCATTAAATAACTGTTCTACTAAATCATTTTTATCAGCAGCATTGCAATTTACTGTAGTTCCGTCTTTGAAAAATACCTCATATTCTCTCATAGCTTTTATTTTAAATAACAGCTACTCCAAAATATTGTTAGGCGCTTAGTTTTTATTGATGGCTGTAGTCATAGATTCTTGAATTTTGATCCCAACACATATAATGAAAAGCCGTATCTTTGAGGATGGCAAAACGCAAGAAATATACAGAAGGAAAGATTTTGAATTCTTTGGTAAGTCTTGCATTTCCAATCATTATGGCCAATGTGTTGCAAACTGCTTACCAATTGATTGATACTTTTTGGTTGGGTAGATTAGGTGCTAATGCAGTGGCAGCTGTAAGTTTGAGTTTCCCTATTTTGTTCTTGGTTTTAGCTTTAGGTGGAGGATTAACCTTAGCGGGAACGGTCTTGGTCTCTCAACATAAAGGGGCAGAAAACCACATAAAAGTAAATTATGCTTCATCACAAACCGTGATGGTTATATTTTTCATTTCTATTCTTTTAGCGGCTGTGGGTTATTTTTCCGCTGAACCACTAATGAAAATTGTAGGTGCGGGACCTGAAATCCTAAAGGATTCCATCAGTTATTTCCAAGTCTCATCTTTCGGATTTGTATTCCTGTTCATGTTTTTCGTCTTCCAATCTCTTATGCGTGGCATTGGAAATGTATATCTCCCCATGTTCATTATTTTAGGAACCGTTTTCTTGAACCTGATTTTAGATCCGCTCTTTATATTTGGTTGGGGGCCAATTGAAGGAAATGGTGTTGCCGGAGCAGCAATAGCTAGTGTTTTCACCCAAGGTATTTCTGCGGTTATAGGGATGGCGATTCTTTTTAAAGGAAAACGCGGCATCAAAATTAAATTCACTCACATGAAATGGGATTTTCCTTGGGTGAAGAAATTATTTGAATTAGGGATTCCTTCCAGTTTAGACCAATCAAGCCGGGCGGCAGGTATGACTTTTATGATCATGTTGGTAACCAGCTTCGGAAGTGAAGTGGTAGCCGCTTATGGCGTTGGAGCCAGAATTTTAAGCTTAGTGGTGGTTCCTGCTTTGGGTTTTGCCATTGCAACCACCAGTTTGGTCGGACAAAACATTGGAGCTAATAAAATTAAAAGAGCAGAGAAAATTGGGGATTTGAGTAATAAAATCGGTTTTTTCGGTCTGACTGGAATTGGCGTTTTATTATTTATTTTTGCTGAACCGATTACCGCATTTTTCATTCCCAATGACCCTACGGTAATTAAGAATGGTGCTTTATTTATTAAAATAATGGCGCCAAGCTTTGGTTTGTTGGGTGTACAGCAGATTTTGAATGGGGTTTTTAATGGAGCAGGTTTTACGCAAGCCTCCATGCTGATATCAATTTTCAGCTTATGGATAGTACGTTTCCCAACTGCCTTTATGTTATCCAATAAAACCGATTTAGGATTTGAAGGGATTTGGTGGGCATTCCCTATTTCGAATTTCTTAGCAGCGATTTTAGCCTTTGCTTACTATAAAATGGGCTATTGGAAATTGAGGGTGATTAAGAAAAGACACGACCTTTAAACCAGTAAACAGTTGACAAAAAACAATTTACAAAATGGGGCAATGAACAGAAGGCTGTTAAAAGGTCAGTAACGAAGGTCAGACCTGATTCGAAATTTATAAAAAGAACCAATTTCAAGATATGAGAATCTAGTTCACAACTTTATCTCCATTTATTTCAACATTATTTCGATCATACTTTTGTAGATTGAAAAATCAATACCTAAACACTTCAATACCTCAAGACATCGGAACTTAGTTCTAACAAAAATTTGTAGATTTGCCCTAAAATAAATAGTAAAAATGAGCAAACAGAAACCTTCTATCCCTAAAGGAACCCGTGATTTTGGACCAGCTGAAATGGCTAAAAGACATTTTATTTTGGATACGATAAAAAAAGTGTATCAAAAATACGGTTACGCACCGATAGAAACCCCCGCAATGGAAAACTTAAGTGTATTGCAGGGAAAATATGGAGATGAAGGGGATCAGTTGCTATTTAAAATATTGAATTCAGGGGATTTTCTATCTAAAACGAAAGAAGAAGATAGAAATGATTCAAAATCACTTCAGTCTAAAATTTCCGAAAAAGGACTACGATACGATCTCACGGTTCCTTTCGCTAGATTTGTGGTGATGAACCAGCATAATTTGACTTTCCCTTTTAAGCGATATCAAATTCAGCCGGTTTGGAGAGCAGATCGTCCACAAAAAGGGCGTTACAGAGAATTTTTCCAATGCGATGCGGATGCTATTGGCACCAATTCTATGCTTTGCGAGGCAGAAATTGTGTTGATGATACATGAGGTTTTTAAAAGTCTGCAGACTAAAAAAGCCAATAGTCTGGATTATGCCATCAAAATCAATAATCGGAAAATATTATCTGGCATAGTGGAGGTCATGGGTGCTGAAGGAAAGGAAACTGATTTTGCAGTTGCTATCGATAAATTAGATAAAATAGGAGAGGAGAAGGTAAAAGAGGAATTAACAGAAAGAGGTTTTGCTCAATCGGCAATCAATACTTTATCGCCATTATTTACTTTAAGTGGAGATAATGCTGAGCAAATGAATTTCCTAAAAGAGTTCTTGAAAGATTCTGAAAAAGGGCAAAAAGGATTGGCTGAGTTGGGAGAAGTATTTGATATTTTAGCATCATTTGGAGCTAAAGTTCCTCAGCTTGAATTGGATGTGACCTTAGCTCGCGGACTTTCTTATTATACGGGAGCCATTTTTGAAGTGAAGCCCAAAAATGTAGAAATGGGTAGCATTTGTGGAGGCGGAAGATATGATGGTTTGACTGATACTTTTGGTTTACCCGATGTTTCGGGTGTAGGAATTTCTTTTGGAGTAGATAGAATTTATGATGTTCTGGACGAATTGGATTTATATCCGGAAAATGCCGAAAGCAGCACCGAAGTATTGATGGTGAGTTTTGATGAGGAAAGTTGGAAATATTGTTTGAAAGTATTGCATAGATTAAGAACAGCCAATGTAAAAGCTGAACTTTATCCTGAACCAATAAAACTGAAAAAGCAGATGAAATACGCTAATGATAAGCAAATTCCATATGTGATTTTAGTGGGTTCGGAAGAAATGAAAACAGGCGATTTAACTTTCAAAAACATGAAAGAAGGAACGCAGGAAAGCTTAAATGCAGAAAGCATTTTAAAACGATTTTTAGGATATGAGTAATTTTTTTGTACTTGGTGAACACGATCTTACGCTAGCTGAAATAAGAACAATTTTAGATGAAGATAAAAAGCTAAAATTGGCAGATAAGGCCGTGAACGCAATTGTGAATTGTCGGAAATTTTTAGACGAGCATATTCAGTCTTCCGAAGCCCCAATTTACGGGATCAATACAGGTTTTGGTTCACTTTATAGTCGCAATATATCCAAGGCGGATTTGGAACAATTGCAATCTAATTTGGTGATGTCGCATGCTTGTGGAACTGGTCCTGAGATTGATAAGCGCATAGTGAAAATTATGCTATTGTTAAAGATTCAATCCTTGTCCTATGGGCATAGTGGCGTTCAGTTAGCAACGGTGGAACGCTTGCTGGATTTTTATAATGAAGATATTTTCCCGGTCATTTATGAATCAGGCTCTTTAGGTGCTTCTGGTGATTTGGCGCCTTTAGCTCACCTATCTTTACCACTAATCGGAAAAGGAGAAGTATATTTTCAGGGAGAAAGAATTAGTGGTATAAAATTATTAGCTAAAAAGAACTGGGAGCCTATCCATTTAAAAGCTAAAGAAGGCTTGGCTTTATTGAACGGCACTCAATTCATGAATGCTTTTGGTGTTCATGCAGTATTGGCAGCTGAAGATATTTTTAATTGGGCCAATACCATTGGTGCTTTATCATTAGATGCTTTTGATGGTCGACCCGAACCTTTTGATCATAAAATTCATATGATTAGAAATCAGGATGGTCAAAAAATAGTGGCTGAGAAGATTTTGGAGTTGCTTAATGGAAGCGAAATCATTAAGCAAAGCAAAGTTCATGTTCAAGATCCCTATAGTTTTAGATGTATACCACAAGTTCATGGAGCTAGTTATGATGCAATCAATTATGTGACATCTATTGTAAGTAAAGAATTGGCTGGTGTAACGGACAATCCTAATATATTTCCTGAAGAAGGTGAAATTATATCTGGTGGAAATTTCCACGGTCAACCATTGGCACTCTCTATGGATTTTTTAGCAATTGCATTAGCAGAATTGGGAAGTATTTCAGAAAGGAGAACCTATCAATTGATTTCAGGCAGTAGAGGCTTACCCGATTTCTTAGTCATGAATCCAGGTTTGAATTCTGGCTTGATGATTCCACAATATAGTGCAGCAAGCTTAGTAAGCCAAAGTAAGCAATTGTGTACACCAGCTTCTGTTGATAGTATAGTTTCCTCAAATGGCCAAGAAGATCATGTGAGCATGGGAGCAAATGCAGCTACTAAACTCCATAAAGTGGTTGAAAATACTTACCAAATATTGGCTATAGAATTGATAAATGCTTCTCAAGCAATAAAATTTAGACGGCCACTAAAAACAAGTTCACTTTTAGAAGAAATAATTCGTAATTTTAGGCAAGAAGTCGCGTTAATAGAAGATGATCGAATTTTACATGATGATATTGTAAAGGCTGTTCATTTTATTAAAAATCAAAAAGCTTGAAAAAAATAATCCTAACTATATTAATTTTATTTAGCTGCTTTGGCTTGTGGGCTCAAGGTAGCTTCTCAAGTGAAAACGGTTTGTTTACTGTGAATTATTTGAAGGGCTGCGAATTTACTGAGATTGAAGTTACGCTTAATGCCGCCACAGGAACTCCCTTCCTATGTTTTGACGCAGATTTATCTGATCTAGCTTCTAATAATGATTGCTTTGGTAATCCGGCTCAGACAGCTGATGATTTTAGATTTACTTATCAGGAGGCAGGGATCTATAATATTTTATTTCTGCGGCAATTATCCAATACACAGGTTTATGATAGTATTACAATTGAAATCATAGACCCATCTGCACCTTATGTTTCAATCTCAAATTGTCAAGGAGATCTAATTTTTGATTTAAATGCTCAGCAGGAAAGTTTTGATTTTTATTCTGTGGATTTTGGAGATGGTAGTGTTGCTCAACAATATTCGATTAATGCATTTCCTTTTTCCTATCAATACGCAGACCCTACTCAAGAATATACGCTTACTGTTACGGGCTCTTTAAATAACACTGGAAATAACAATTGTGGCAATAATGTTTTCACTAAAACATTTATTCCTGAGAATGAAAATGAAAGTGCGGCTGCTATAAATAGAATTGAAATTTTATCTGAGAATAGTTTTGAGATCGATTACGAAGTAAATGATAATCAAATATATCAACTACAGCTCAAACAAAATGAGAATGGTAATTATCAAACGATTACCACATTTGCCGGCTTGGAATCAGGAACTTATACTTTTCAAAACAGAAATCTTAATGATAATTTTTATTGTGCAAGAATTATATCTGTAAGCCAATGTAATGGAGAGGAATTAATTTCAAATGAGGTCTGTACCATAAGATTTACGGCCTCAGCTGATTTAGCTGGAAATTTATTGGATTGGAATCATTTCATTTTTCAAAATTCTGTATTGTTAAAAAATGGTGAAGTGATTTATACAGGGAATGCTCCTTTTCTGGATACGAATGTATTATGTGGGCAATCTGACATTTATCAAGTAATCACTACTGATTCAAGGGGGATAGAAATTGCATCTTTACCAAAAGAAATTACAGCAATTACGGGCTCTCCTACAATTCCAATAAGTCAAATTGCTACCAATGTTTTATCTGACTCTGAGCTCGAGCTAAATTGGGAATTACCTCAGGGACTTCAGCCTGAGAGGTACATTATATATAAAAAGAGGAATCTTAATGATGAGTTTTTTGAAGTTGATACTGCATCTAATACTACTTATATTGATCAGGGGACTGCTTTTTATGATAGAAATTTTTACTATTCTATTGCTTATGTAAATAGTTGTGGAGGTATTTCACCTTTATATACAACAGCACCCAATATATTGTTAAGAGTCAGTCAGCAGGAATCAGTCATTAATTTTGTTTGGAACTCTTTTACAGGATTTGATACGCTTTTCTCAGAATATGTGATTGTTAAATATGATGAGAATATGAATGTTCTTGATGAAAATAATATAGGGCAAGATGAATTCTTTAGTGAAAATATTGCTCAAAGTGATGATCAATTGGCATTCTATCAAGTTGAAGCCTATTCTGAAAATGGATTAATTGCTTATTCTAATTTATTGAGATATAAAATTCCTTCTAGCTTTTTTGTTCCTACCGCGTTTACTCCAAATCAGAATTCCATAAATGAAGAAATAAAAGTAGTTGGAAAGTTTATAGAAGAAGTGGAATTCAGTGTTTATAATAGGTGGGGGACTTTAATTTTTAGGTCTAACTCATTGGAAATAGGTTGGGATGGTTATTTGACCAACCGTCCTGCACCAGAAGGAACTTACAGTTATATTGTGCGTGTAAAAGATAAATACGGAGAACAGTATTTCAAAAGTGGTGTTTTTAATTTAATAAGATAGAATAGATATGTTTGACATGATGAAAATGATGGGCCAGATTAAAGAAGTCCAGAGCAAAGTGAAAGAAGCTCAGGAAAAATTAGTGCACATCACAGCAGAAGGAGAAGCCGGTGCGGGAATGGTGAAAGCTAAGGTAAATGGTAAAAAACAAGTTGTAAGCATCGAAATTGATGATTCATTAGTAAATGAAAATGATAAAGAAATGATTCAAGACTTAACTGTAGCTGCAGTAAATAAAGCTATGGAAGAGGTAGATGTTTTGGCAAAAGAAGAAATGAGAAAAGCTACTGATGGAGCCCTTCCAAATATTCCCGGAATGGATTTAGGCAATATGTTCAATGGCTGATAGCGTTTCCGTAGTTATACTAAATTTCAATGGCAGGAATTATCTGGAAGAATTCCTGCCCAATGTAATTCAAAATTCCAGTCCTCATGAGGTCATAATTGCTGATAATGCGTCTACTGATGATTCGGTCAGTTACCTCAAAACTCACTTCCCAGAAATAAAGCTTATTGAAATCCCTGAAAATTTAGGGTATGCAGGCGGATATAATTATGCCTTAAACCACATCAAATCCGATTATTATATTTTATTGAATTCTGATGTGGAAACCACTCCTAATTGGATTGATCCGGTTATTCGCTTAATGAAGCAAAATGAAAATATAGTAGCCTGCCAACCAAAGATTAAATCCTATCTACATAAAGAGTATTTTGAATATGCAGGGGCTGCTGGAGGCTTCATCGACCAGTTAGGCTATCCTTTTTGTAGAGGTAGAATTTTCTCACATTTGGAAAAAGATCAAGGACAGTATGATGATAATATCCCGGTATTCTGGGCAACAGGAGCTTGTCTATTTGTGAAATCAAATGCTTTTCATGAGTTGGGTGGATTGGATGAAAAGTTTTTTGCCCATATGGAAGAAATTGATTTTTGTTGGCGAGCCAAAAATGCGGGCTATGAAATATATTATTGTGGGGAAAGCACAGTATACCATGTGGGGGGAGGCACTTTGAAGGCCGAGAGTCCATTTAAGACTTACCTTAATTTCAGAAATAACTGGCTTTTACTTTATAAAAACTTGAGTAAAGAAGAGTTTGAATCAATTCGAAAAAGGCGAAAGCGATTAGATATTTTAGCGGCCATTCAATTTGTAGCAAAAGGTAAAAAAGCAAATGCAAACGCTATCCTAAAAGCTCATAGAGATTTTAAAAAGATGAGAAAGGATTATCAACATGGTGAAAAATCCGGATTAAAGCATATTGAGGTTTTTAAAGAATCCATAATTAAATCCTTTTTTGTAAAGGGGAAGAAAAAATTCTCAGAATTGAAATTTTGATTCTTGCACTCAATTACATTTTAAATTATAGTATTCAGCCATTTCTTCTGGTGTTTGAAAAAAACCATCATTCATTCTTTTAATAAGTTCTGGGCAATCAGAAAAGAGGTTAGCTAAATGCTTTTTCTTAAACCCAAAAATACCTTGGGTAACTCGTACCATTTCAGATGAATATTCTTTTTTAAAAAAGGGTATTTCTTCTGTATATCCGCTATCAGGATCTCTATATTCATCCCAGTAAAGCTTAAGTTTGCCATCAATTTCTAAGCGCATAAAAACTTTTTCACCTTCTCCGGAACTACTGATATGAAAGATGGAAAATAATTCAGTATAACTATCATACCATATGGATTCGTAAATATCATCTCCAATTTTATAGGAATTCAAATCTTTAGGACCATATTTTTTACCAAAAATCCAAAAGCCTTTCATTCTTACTTTCCTAAATATTTTCCCAAAAGGCTCAGGGCTTCTGTCTCTCAATTGACCAAATATTGTATCGTTTTGAATGGTAACAACATATCCATTTTGATATTTCGATTGAGCCATTACAGTTGTTGAATTTATCTGCAAAACTATGTTTAAAAGTATGATTAGCAGGTATTTCATTTGATTGATTTTTGAACTAATCTCATGACGTCATCAATTTTAGAATTGTCAATCCATCTTGTAACCACTACTATATCATTTTTTTCATCAATTATGATATAGTTTCCACCAAAGCCGGCTGCATAATAGACTTTCTTAGAAACACCTTCCCAAGTCTCTTGACTGTTATTCCACCATAAGTAGCCATAATCAGGATTTGCTTCAGAAGAATTCTGAACACTTTTTACCCAGTCGCTAGATATTAATTGCTGTTCTTTCCATTTTCCGTTTCTTATGAAAAGCAAGCCGAATCGGGCATGATCCAAGGTATTAATGAAAATGCCACCACCGAAATGTCCACCACCACTAACTGATTGAACTTGTAATCCGTCCACATTTACATATGAATTATGATAACCTAACCATCTCCAGGTAGTAGAAGCTCCAATAGGATCCATGATTTCTTCCTTTAAAACCTGAGGGAGTGATTTTCGCCAAACTTGTAAAAGGGAGTAAGCCAAAACATTTACTCTAACATCATTGTACTTGTAGTGCGTACCAGGTTCATTTAATTCTCTTGCTTTCCAGTCGTCAATGCTGCCCTCTCTTGGAGGTCTATCCGCCCAATCGTATAGTCCAAATTGTTGTCCAGACCAATCGGAAGATTGAGTAAGCAAATGATCCCAGCTAATTTTTTTATTATGATCACCATCGAATGTCCCATCCCAAACATATTCATATACTTTGTCATCTATAGAATGTATTAGGTTTCGATCAATTGCCAGGCCCGCCACAGTAGATAGATAACTTTTTGCAACGCTAAAGGTCATATCCACTCTGTTGATATCTCCCCATTCTGCCACTATGTATCCATCTTTAATAATTAGGCCAGCAGGACCGCCTCTTCTTTTTGTTTCACCTAAAATTTCAAAATTGGGTTCCCTTGAAAAGGCCTCAATAATGGCTATTCTCAAATCTCTATTGACCGAATTTTCATTTTGACTCGCAATGCTGACAGCACTATCTAATAATGCCTGGTTCATTTTGAGTGATTTTGCCGATTTTCTTTCCCACTTATGATCGGGATAGTATTGTCCTAAAGTGGTGGTTGAAAAGAAAACAAGACAAATGCATAAATTATAGATTGCTCTCATAGTTCACTCAAATTTAAGTTGCGATATGATTTGATTAAAAATTTAGAAATCTCAACATCCTAACAGAAGATGTTAAAATTAGTTTTGAGTTCAACGCTAGAGTATTTCCTGCTACCTCTTCACTTTTCACTAAGCACGTAGGACCAACAACTGAATAATTTTTTGCATGAAATTTATCATTTTAAATTTAAAAAACAGAGATGTTAGGATTTTATATATCTAAATATAGCGTATTATTAGAAATATTCAATTAAATAAATGATCGTAGACAATTCTGCCTCTTTCAGTTTATATAACTTTTCCGTTAACACATGTCTATAAAATATTAATTTTTTTTTAAAATCTTACATCTTATTAAATTCCTTTTTATTTTAATTTATAGCTCGTTTTTATAAAAAATAGAATTGCAGTACTGTAGGTAAACAAAATATTTATTCATAAAAATTTTATTTTACAATAATAAAATTCGTATAATTGTGATTAAATGAGTTAAAAAACCTGATAAATCGACCAAAACCTATTGTAAGATGTTGTTATTTTTAAAAAGTGAACAAGAAAGAAAAATTGACATCCTTTCTTTAAATATATCACATATTTATAATGTACTTACATCTTTTAATAAAGTATCTAAAACCCCTTCAATTATGTTATTAGAAGATTATCTGTTCAGATGACCTTTAATGTTAAATAGTAAATATTAGAATAATCATATTTAATTTTAATGCTGGATAAAGTATTCAGTGTCTTTTTTCACGAAAACTAAATGAAATGAATACAATTTTTACAAAATTAAACCTACTAGCCATAGTTTGCTTATTTTTAGCAAGCTCAGCTGTGGCTCAAACGAATCAACAAAAAGCAAGGATTACGAATCAATACAATCAACAAGTATTGACGAGTCTTGAACAAACTTTTTCAGCCAAAGCTCAAAGTCAAAAGCAAGAGGCAATTCAAATGGCTCAGCAAAAAGGCTGGGAAGTGAAAATAAATTTAGAAGATGGTCGCTATGCGGAACTTCAAAAAGTTACGGCCACTGGTGAGCCGATTTATTATATCACTTATAATGTAGATGCTGCCAAATCCACTCGAACTAATTTTCTGAATTCTGGTGGAGGTTTAGGTTTAAACCTGAACGGAGATAATATGACTGCCCATGTTTGGGACGGTGGATTAGCTCGAGCATCTCACCAGGAGTATGATGGAGCCGGTGGTTCTAATCGATTCTCAGTTGGTGATGGTTCAAGTACTTTGAACTTTCATGCTGCGCACGTTACCGGAACGATTATCGCATCTGGTGTGCAAGCTGCGGCAAAAGGAATGGCACCACATGCAAATGCTGTAGGTTATGACTGGAACAGTGATTTATCTGAAGCTACTAATGCTGCTGCAAATGGGATGTTAGTTTCTAACCATTCTTATGGTTACAGAGGAGATCAACTTCCTGATTGGTATTTTGGTGCCTACATTGATGAATCAAGAGATTGGGATAACTTGATGTACAACTCTCCTTATTATATGATGGTTGTTGCTGCTGGTAATGATGGAAATCAAAATAGCTACAATGGAAGTCCTTTAGACGGTAATAGCTCTTTTGATAAATTATCAGGTCATTCTACAGCTAAAAATAATTTAGTAGTAGCTAATGCCCAAGATGCAAATATTGATAGCAATGGTAATTTAATTGGTGTAAGTATCAATAGTTCTTCTAGTGAAGGACCAACGGATGACTATAGAATTAAGCCTGATATTACAGGTAATGGAACTGGAGTTTATTCAACATATGAAAGCAGTAATACAGCCTATAATTCAATTACCGGAACGTCAATGGCTTCTCCTAATGTGGCCGGTTCTATTTTAATTTTACAAGAGCATGCTAATAATGTTTTTGGAAACTATGTAAGAGCAGCAACTTTAAAAGGAATTGTTTTGCATACTGCTGATGATGCAGGTATAACTGGTCCGGATGCTGTTTGGGGTTGGGGATTAATGAACGCTAAAAGAGCTGCTGAAACCATGACTGGTGCTGGAACTACTTCTAAAGTAGAGGAATTGACTTTAAATAATGGTCAAACTTATTCTGTTACTGTAGAATCAGACGGAACTAGCCCTTTATTAGCTTCTATTTCTTGGACTGACCAAGGAGGAACAGCTAACACAGGTACTACCAACCTTACTACTCCAGTATTGGTTAATGATTTAGATATTAGAGTGACTCAAAATTCAACTACATATTCTCCATACAGATTGACAGGGGTAAATAGTAACTCAAAAGGTGATAATAATGTTGACCCTTTTGAAAGAGTGGATATTAATAACGCTAGTGGTTCTTATACTATTACTGTTACTCATAAAGGTTCATTAGCTAGTGGTAGCCAAGACTTTTCTTTAGTTGTTACTGGAGTTTCTGGCGAGCCTGTTGCTTGTGAAGCTACAACTCCAACTAGTTTATCTGCTTCTAATGTAGGATCAAACAGTGCTGATTTAACATGGGATGCAGTAACTGGAACAACTTATGATGTTCGTTACAGAGTTTCTGGAACATCTACTTGGACTACTGAAAGTGTATCTTCAAGTTCATTAACGCTTTCTGGTTTAAGCTCTACTACTCAGTATGAAGCTCAAGTAAGAAGCAAATGTTCTGATGGAACTTCTTCTGCTTATTCTTCTAGCGTAAGCTTTACTACCACGGAAGTTCAATTGGTATATTGTGATTCTAACGGAAATAATGTTTCTGATGAATACATAGGAAGAGTACAATTAGGTAGCCTTGACAATTCTTCAGGTGCTGCTAGTTCTGGTTATGCAGACTTTACTTCTCAATCTACTGATTTAGGTAAAGGAGATGCTAATACCATTACAATTACTCCTGAATGGACTGGAACAGTTTATAATGAAGGCTACAGTGTATGGATTGATTATAATCAAGATGGTGATTTCAATGATGCAGGCGAACAAGTTTGGACTCAGTCTGCTACAAGTAATACTCCTGTAAGTGGAAACTTTACTGTTCCTTCAGGGGCGCTTTCTGGAAACACTACTATGAGAGTTTCTATGAAGTACAATGGAATTCCTACTGCTTGTGAGTCATTTTCTTATGGTGAGGTAGAAGACTATACGGTGAATATCACAACTGGTACACCAGAGGAATGTACAATTCCATCAAGTTTAGCTACATCTAGCATAGGAGAAACTACAGCTACATTAGCTTGGTCAAGTGAAAGTGCTGCTAATGACTATACAGTAAGAATTAGAGTTTCTGGAACAAGCTCTTGGAGCACACTAGCTGCTTCAAGTAATAGCGTTAATGTTTCTGGATTAACTGCTGATACGCAATATGAATGGCAAGTAAGAAGCAATTGTTCAAGTAGCAGTAGCAATTACTCAAGCTCTAATCTATTTACGACTGAAGCTCCAGTTCAACTTGAATACTGTGCTTCTCAAGGTAATAATTCAAGCTATGAGTGGATCCAACGAGTTGTTTTAGGTAGTATTGACAATACCAGTGGAGACAATGGTGGCTATGCTGACTTTACAAATCTTTCAGCTGATTTACCAAGAGGAACTTCAACTACCATGAATGTTCAAGCAGCATTTAGTGGAAGTAGTTATACTGAATACTGGAGTATCTGGATTGATTTAAACCAAGATGGAACATTTAGTTCTGGTGAAAGATTAGTAAATGGTTCTTCAAGTAGTAGTAATTTACTAAGCGCTACTTTAAATATTCCATCTACTGCTTTGACTGGTCCAACAAGAATGAGAGTGACTATGAAGTATAACTCACAAGCGACTCCATGTGAAGCATTTGCTTATGGAGAAGTAGAGGATTATACGGTCAATATTACGAATAGTGCCTCAAGTATGGTGGCCACTTCAAGTGATTTAGGCGGAGAAGTATTAGGCAACGAAGATAATATCGCGATCTATAGCTTATATCCTAATCCGGCAGAAGACAAATTGAATGTTAATATCAAAAACATTGATCCTTCGAAAGGAATTCAGATTTACAGTAGCAATGGTGCTTTAGTGAGATCAATTAGTACTGGTGAAGAAATCAATACAATTGATGTGAGCACTTTGGAAAAAGGGATGTACATCTTAAAAGCGAATACAGTGAAAGAAGCTGTAAGTGCAAACTTTATCGTGAAATAAATCAATCAAAAACTTACAATTCGAAACGCATGGAGCATTGCTTCATGCGTTTTTTTATGCTTATGATGTAAGGTTTAAATTTTTGAAAAAAATTACCTAATTTGAAGGTTCATTTTACAAATCCACAGATGAAAAAGACATTACTAGTTTCCCTATCTTTCATTTTACTATTTAGTTGTCAATCTCAAGAATCCAAAAATCAACTTCCGGCTCATGAAGGTAAAATTCAAGTTGAAGGAGGTGAGATTTGGTATAAAGTAATGGGAGAAGGAGAGAATACTCCTATTTTAACTTTACATGGTGGACCTGGTGGTACACACCGATATTTTTATCAATTGAGTCCTCAAAATGAGGATAGAAAAGTGATTTTATTTGACCAATTAGGAGGCGGAAGATCTGACTATCATACCGACACTACTTTAATGACGGTTGACCATTTCGTTCAACAAGTGAAAGCTGTAAAAGACTCATTGGAATTGGAAGAGTTTTATTTGCTAGGCCATTCATGGGGTGGTGCATTAGCGGTGGAATACTATTTACAATATCCTGAAGGGATTAAAGGAATGATTTTAAGTAGTCCGCTCATCAGTACTCCAAGATGGGAGGCAGATGCAGACACCCTTATTAGAACTTTACCTGAAGAAACGCAGGAAATCATAAACGAAGCGAATGAAACAGGCGGGTACAATACGGAAGATTATAAAAAAGCGGATGCTTATTATTGGAGTCAATTTGGGTTGAGATCTTCCAAAAATGCTCATCCCTTGGATACTGTTGAGGTTTCGGGTAATGCTGTAATCTATAATTATATGTGGGGGCCAAGTGAATTTAGATGTACAGGAACCTTGAAAGATTTTGACAGAACCGAAAGCTTAAGCAAAATTGAAGTTCCCACATTATTTGTGACTGGGGAATATGACGAAGCTCGACCAGAAACAGTTGAATATTTTAGCAATTTAACGCCTAACTCAACTTTTAAAGTAGTGGAAGGAGCAGGGCATTCAACTTTGCATGATAACCAAGAAGGGTATAATCTTATTTTGTCAAATTTCTTAAAGAGCATAAACTAACATCAATTCCTAATTTACATTGTTATGAAAAATCTATACTTAATAATCCTATGCTTTGCTTTTAGTTTTGAAGCATTAAGCCAGCTGAATAGACCCAATGATCCTTTAGCACATACTTATTCTATAGTAGCTAGAGATGCGAATACAGGCGAAATGGCTGTGGCAGTGCAAAGTCATTGGTTCAGCGTTGGAACGGCCGTTTCCTGGGGTGAAGCTGGAGTTGGAGTGGTGGCAACTCAATCATTCACTAACAAATCTTTTGGTTTAAGAGGATTAGCATTGCTTAAAGCGGGATTAAGTCCACAAGAGGCTTTAGATAGTTTGCTAAACAATGACGATGGGAAAGCATTTCGTCAAGTGGCCATCTTGGATGCAAAAGGAAGAGTAGCTACACATACCGGAGCAAAATGTATAGACGAAGCTGGTCATGCCAATGGCGATAATTTTTCAGTGCAAGCCAATATGATGCTGAACGATACCGTGGTTCCTGCCATGGAAGAAGCTTGGAAAAAACACAGTGATTTGCCTTTGGCCGAGAGAATGGTTAAAGTATTGGAAGCCGCACAAGCGCAAGGCGGAGATATCAGAGGAAAGCAATCCGCAGCACTTTTGGTGGTAAAAGCAGAAGCTTCGGATGAACCGTGGAATGATAGGGTATTGGATTTAAGAGTAGACGACCATCAAAATCCAGTTCAAGAATTAAACAGATTGGTGAAAGTTTACAGAGCTTATGAGCATATGAACCAAGGCGATTATTTTGTGGAAAAGGGAAAAATGCAAGAGGCCATGAATGAGTATAATGCGGCCATGGAAATGTTCCCCAAAAATCTTGAAATGCAATATTGGACGGCTATTACCTTGGCCAATGATGGCAAAATAGAAAAGGCAACAGAAATGCTGCGGAGAATTTATAAGCAGGATGCCAACTGGAGGGAACTAACTAAAAGATTACCTAAGGTAGGCTTGCTGAATGTGGAAGATAAGGAGTTACAAAAATTATTAAAGTAAAATTAAGATATCTATTTTATTCAATTCTGAAATTAAATCTATGATTCGACTTTTGTACTTAGTAGCTTTTAGTTTTTTAATTATTTCATGTGGAGATCAAAAGGAGAGTAAAGAATCTTCCTTTAAATCTGTAAAAATTGATTTAGATGAAGCTCAAACCCTTAAAACAAGTGATCATTTCAAGCTTAAGGATGTCATTTATTTTTCTGACAGCTTGGTGGTCGATAATCTTATGAAAGTAGATGTTCACAATGATTACTTAGTAATGCATTGCGGGTGGGGTTTGGATTACTTATTGATTAAAAATATGGGTTCAGGTGAAGAAATTGCCATATCAGCTAAAGGAGAGGGGCCAAATCAATATCAGAAATTAAGTAGTTTTTTCATTAATCCTGATGGTCAAATTGAGTTATTAGATGGCCAAGCTGGAAAAATATTGACCTATAACTTTGAAGGGAAGCTTTTGTCTGTTTATCAGAATAAGCAATTGCAAGGTGCAAGTAGTTTGTTAAGCTTGAATGGGGAAGATTATTTCATTTATGGGGGAAATTTTTACGCTTCCAATCATGGATATCAACTTTTAGTTTGGAATAAGAATCGCGATGAAATTCTGAATACTTATATTCCTTTTGATGCGAATAAAGCAGATTTCATGCTTTTTATAGAATCGAGAAATTTCATGAAAAAACCTGCTTCTTTCTTCCAAACCTATAATCCATTTGTTTATCAATTGAATGAAACTGCAATAGCTGATTCTACTTATCTGAATTTCGGGAAATATACTATACCTGAAGAGATGTTTGAAAAATCGTATCAAGATGTAAGAGAATTTTCCCAGTCTATGGCTAAAAGTGGATATGCCTATGGGTTGAGTAATTTTATATCAAATGGAGAATTAATGTTTTCATCTGCATTAAGGAGTGGAAACCGATTTCATTTTTATACAAATACCAAAAGTAAAGAGTCAAAGGGTTTTGATAAAATCGAGAATGATGTTTTTGGAATACAAATGAGTGAGGAAATCGCTTATTCCCACAGGCCCATAGCGATGGACGAAAAACACATTTACTTTATAGTAAATTTGGAAGCTCAGCATGAGGAAATAGAAAAAGTGGACTTACAAAAATCCTCACAAAGCAAGATGAATCAAGAACTTCTCAAACGAATTCAAAACTTTGAAGATGGAGATAATTTGGCTTTGGTGAAGTGTGAGGTTATTGGGTTTTAAGGATTTCTAATCATTCAAATAGATGAAAATTAAGCACGGAGAGTGAATTGGCATCATTTTTTCCCATTCATAATTTTCATTTCAATTAAATAAAAATTATGAATATCCTTAAATCACTTCTTGCAGCAATTTTATCTTTCCTTTTTATTTCTTGCGGAAATTATGAGAAAAAGGAAAAGGATAAATTAGTTTCTAATTCTCAATTCATCCTTAAAGATTCTATAGTAGTTGATTATTTAGGTAATTTACATATTACAGATTTTAATGAAGAAAGGGATTCATATCTAGCTTTAGATTTGTCTAGCAACTCTATCATACAGTTCAATCAAGAAGGTGAGATTTTATACGAACCCATAACAACAGGAGAAGGTCCTGAATATATCAGAGGCACTATTTTCAGTTTGGGTTATTCTGAAGATCAATCATTGATTGTTCAAACTAGAACTATATTTTATGAATTGAATTATGAGGGTGAGATTTTAAGAAAAATCAGATTACCTGATGGTAATATTTATACAAATATGAGGTTAGTGAATTATGCATTTGACAATAATGTCTTTCTACTTCACGATAATAATACAGATTTAAGACCCATTTACAGAGAGTACTTTGATGAGGTGAAACATATCACTATTGTGGACATGGAGAGTGAATTGGTTGAATTTATAATACCATTTGAGGAAAAGTCTATGTATAAGAATGATAATTATTATTATAGGACGTCAATTCCTGCATTTTCATTAAATAAAAAAGACTCTTCTATAAATCTTATTTATCCTTATGAAAAAAAGATTTATCAATATGACTTAGAGGAAGATTATACACTTAATAAAATTATCGATACTAATCCAGAAAACTTCAAAGACCCTGAAAAAGCTAATTTTAATTCTGAATTCAATACAATGAAATCTCTTGCTTATGATAGTTATTATTTAAATATTTATAATAATGCAAAGTATATTCTACTTGAATATCATACAGGTATTCCTAAGACCATTACAGTTACTCAGTCTCTTCCTGCACTAAATGATTTGTTAGTAGATCATAATGATCGTTATTATCAAATTTTTAAAGATGGGGAACAAATAGGGTCAGATATTTTAAGACCAAAAGGAATGATGGATTTAAGATTTTTACATGAGAACAATGTGGCGGTATTCGAACTAGATAAAAGGAAATCAGAAAAAGATTATTAGGTTTTTTATGTTTATGAAATTGATTTTTAGTGCAGACGATCATTTCAACTTAAATCCCAACAAATGAAATACTTATTGACGCTCTTTCTTAATATGTTTTATTTTCTAGAAATACTTAAGAATTGAAAACCCATTTGTGAAGAAGGAATAGCTTTATAGGAAACAAAAACTAATTTATGAATTGGAATATGCTAACATACGAAGAAGATAGGCCTTTTGAATCTGCTTTTGAAGGCGGAATCACAGATGTAGAATAAATCCAAACCCCATTTAATTCATATTAAACATGTATGTTTTAAGATATATAATAATTTTTTTAATATAATTTATGATTAAAACCTCATTTAAATTGATTTAACAATTTATGTTCACTATTTATATCACTTTTTTAAATAGAAAATGACTGTAATAAATTTGGAAAAATATAATATGTTTTATTGTTTTGAACATCGACAAAATACTAACACTCAAAAGTTAGGATTTTCCCAATTGTATGGGACAAAACCTTGTAAAGTGAATGGCTATCCTCCCTATCCCAAAGGCGCCAAGGATAAAGTTTAGTTTTCATTTTCTTTTTAGCGATTAGTTGAGTTGATGGTAAATAAACTATTAACAATTTAAATTTTAGAAAAATGAAAAAGTTATCAAAAAAAACAAAGTTAAGTTTGTTCGCACTGCTGTTAACTTTATTTTTATTAGATCTTCAAACTGAAAAAAGAAGTGATATTATAACCGCTGGTACTTTTTTAGGCACAGGTGTAGAGGTTATTGAGGGTGAATGTACTTTAGGTGTGAGAGTTGTCACTAAACAAGCGAAGTTATTTGGGATTAATTTGGGTGATTCGTGGACTGAAACGGAAGCTTGTTAATTTTGTAATTGGCGATCAAATTTTGATCGCCAAAATTAAAAATTATTGCTATGAAATTCATCTCTATTCTTTTTGTATTTTTATTTCCTTTTTTTGCTAACTCTCAAAGTCCCGTATTTTATATATATAACGAGGATTATAACCCTATAAAATTTGCTTCGATTCTAAATGAAAACACAAAAATATATACATATTCCAACGAAAGTGGAGTGTTTCGTATAGAAATAAATGAAGGGGATACATTGATTTTGTCCCATGTGAATTATGAGACATTAAGATTAAACGGAATCTCAAGAGATGGAATGAGGGATACTTTATTCTTAAAAGAAAAGGCAAACTATCTTGATGAGGTTATAGTGAGGCCCACAAAAAGAGAAAGTTTTCAATTTGGAAATATAACAAAAAAAGAATCGCAATATGCTTTGACATTAAATACTTCATATGCGTTTGAAATAGAAATCCCAAAACAACTAAATGGTTATTTGTCAAGTGTTGAAATCCCTATTAATTCAAAAAGAAGGTATTCAAATGAAGGTTTTTTAGTTATTCAATTGTATAGAATTTTTGATCAAGATTATGGTTTTAAAGAGCCTATTGGATCAATCAAATATTTCGAGATAGAAGATTTAAAAAAGGAAAATTCAATTGAATTCCATGTTGGGGTAGAACTTGAAAAAGACTTGGAGAATCTTTTTCTATATGTAAATAGGGTTGTACCTGATAAGGTTTTTGATGAGCGTGATGAAAAATTGAGTGTTAATCCATTATTCTATTATAAAAACAATAATTCAGATCTGAAAGGTTTTATGAATTATGTCCTTTTCGATGGTTGGTATAGTTTGGAAAAATGGTTTGAAAATGTGCCTATAATTGATATTAGGTTGAATATTGAATCAACTGAATAGATTTAATTATTGTATCATCCGTAATTGATAACTTTTTGTTTCTTTCAAGTCATTGCAAGTGGTTTTAACATGACTACTATTCGGTTTAATATCCACCTAGCTTTTTCAGTATTATTTAATTTTTGTATTTCCACCCACCATCCCCAACATCCACCGCTTTTATAAATCCGCTGTTTTTCTCCCGAAAAGCTCTTATTTTAGTTGAAATTTTAATTTTACAATCATGAAGAAAATATGGGCTTTTCCACTTGCTTTGGCAATCTTTGCCTGCAATAGTGGTGAACAAAATCAGAAAATGGAGATTAAAGATTATCCTGAAACGGCTAAAGTAGATACAGTAGATAACTATTTCGGGACTGAAGTACCAGATCCTTATCGTTGGCTGGAAGATGATCGTTCCGAACAAACAGCTGAATGGGTAAAGGCACAAAATGAAGTGACTTTCGGCTATCTAAATAATATTCCGTTCAGAGATAAAATAGAAGCAAGGCTGACCGAGCTTTGGAATTATGCCAAGGAAAGCGCTCCAAGAAAGCACGGGGATTATTTTTACACTTATAAAAATGATGGTTTGCAGAATCAGTGGGTAGTGTATCGCAAAAAAGGCTTGGATGGAGAAGAAGAGCTATTCTTAGATCCGAATACTTTCTCTGATGATGCTACAACTTCTCTAGCAGGTACTTCTTTTACTAAAGATGGAAGCCTTCTGGCTTATTCCATTTCTGAAGGAGGTTCTGACTGGAGGAAAGTTATCGTCATGAATACGGAGGATAAATCCATAGTAGAAGACACCATACGAAATGTGAAATTCAGTGGTATTTCATGGAAAGGAAATGATGGTTTTTTCTATAGCAGCTATGACAAACCTGAAGGAAGTGAGCTTTCTGCTAAAACCCAGGAACATAAATTGTATTATCACAAATTGAATACGCCACAATCAGAAGATGAATTAATATTTGGCGGAAGCGAAACCCCAAGACGCTATATTGGCGGATATGTAAGCGATGATGAAAAGTTCCTATTTATTTCCGCCTCTGAAAGCACCAGTGGGAATGAATTGTATGTCAAAGATTTATCCGACTGGAGTAATCCGATCGTGCCTATTGCTACGGGATTTGATAGTGAACATGGGGTTTTAGATAATGATGGTGATCGATTATTAATTGAGACTAACCTTAACGCGCCTAATAGACGGTTAGTGGAAGTGGATGCTAAAAATCCTTCTACCGAAAATTATAAAGATGTCATTCCGGAAACTGAAAATGTATTGAATGTTAGCACTGCAGGTGGGTATATTTTCGCCAATTATATGGTAGATGTAAAGACCGAAATTCATCAATTTGATTATGAAGGCAATAAAGTTCGTCAAGTAGAATTACCTGGAATTGGTACAGCCGGTAGTTTTGGTGCGGAAAAGGAAGATGAAAAATTATACTACAGCTTTACTTCATTCACTTATCCTTCAGCCATTTTTGAATATGATATTGAAAAAGGGACTTCAGAATTGTATTGGAAACCTGAAATAGATTTCAATCCTGAGGATTATGAAACAGAACAAGTGTTTTACGAAAGTAAAGACGGGACTAAGATTCCAATGTTTATTACGTACAAAAAAGGAATGGAGAAAAATGGTAAAAACCCAACAGAGCTATATGCTTATGGTGGATTTAATGTGAGTTTGCGTCCTAGTTTTAGTGTAGCTCGATTGGTATGGCTTGAAGAAGGCGGGATTTACGCACAACCAAACTTAAGAGGAGGTGGAGAATATGGAGAAGAATGGCATAAAGCCGGCACTAAAATGCAAAAGCAAAATGTATTTGACGACTTTATTGCAGCTGCAGAATATTTAATTGAGGAAGGCTATACCAGTTCTGATAAATTGGCTATTTCCGGGGGTTCTAATGGTGGTTTGCTAGTAGGAGCCACCATGACGCAGCGACCTGATTTAATGCAAGTTGCTTTCCCAGCTGTTGGGGTGATGGATATGTTAAGATATCATACTTTTACAGCAGGAGCAGGCTGGGCTTATGATTACGGAACTTCAGAAGACAGCAAAGAGATGTTTGAATATCTAAAAGGCTATTCTCCAGTTCATAATGTAAAAGAAGGAGTAAAATATCCGGCCACCATGGTCACTACTGCCGATCATGATGATAGGGTAGTGCCGGCACATTCCTTCAAATTCGCAGCTGAACTACAAGCCAAGCATGCAGGCGAAAGCCCGGTTTTAATTAGGATAGAAACCAACGCAGGTCATGGTGCAGGAAAGCCAACCGATAAGATTATTGATGGAATTGCTGATAAGTATGCTTTTGCTTGGTATAATATGGGTCTAATCCCAATGGATGAGGAAATGTAATTCTTGACATCAGTAAATAGATTATAAATATAAGATGGTAAAGACTCCGATTTCCAAATTTATGGGTATTCGGAGTCTCTTTTCTTTGATAAAAGGACAGGTTTAAAATCTATATATTTCACCATTAGCTATTTATGAGTATTTATTACCTACCTTTGCGCTCCAATTGAGAAATTACCTTTATGAAGCGTATTAACGAATACAAAAAATTATTTAATGTAGAAGGTCCTATTGACCTTAAGCAACTAAAATCAACCTATAGAAATTTAGTGAAAGAATGGCATCCAGATAAATTTCAAACTGGTGATCCTAAAGCTGAAGAAGCAGAAATTAAAAGTCAGCAGATTATTGACGGTTACCATTTTCTTATTAGCATAGCTCCAGAAACTAAAGTCGCAAATCTAGCCGAATATACTAAAACAACCACTGAGTCAAACATTCTGGATTTCAGACATAAGGGATTATTGTTAGAAGTTACCTTTTTGGATGGAACTACTTATGAATATTTTGGGGTGAATAAAAACGTTTATTCTAAATTGCTAAATTCTGATAAACCTTATCGTTTTGCCAAAAGAAACATCTTCAATAACTTTCTATACAGAAAATCTAAGAAGGCTATGGAAATGGCTGAATAATCAGAAAAGGCTTCAAAGGCTCGCGATTCCAATCTCGAGCTTTTGTATTAAAGGATTTGTAATTAGTTTCAAATTAGAATCAGATTATCTTCTCTAATTCCTTTATTCTTTTTTAATGATCTGCATAGTTTTCAGCAGAAAAAGCCATAAACTCAGTTATGTCAGCTTCAAATTCTTTAAAAGCCTCTCCCAGTCCTTTTACACCCTCATTTAAAAATGAGATTTTTGCGTCCATCTGATTTAGGCTCTTATTTATCTTCTTTTGAAATTCTTCATGCGTGCTCATCAATAATATTTTTAATTAAAAATGCCTTTCTTTAAATTTGAGTTCTACTCAATTAAAAATACTGATTTCTTTCTGGATATAATATTTTTTTGATATCCTATTTGAGATTTAAGACTTTTGTCAACTGATTATTGTCAACTGTCAATTTATTTCGGTCATTTCTTTGCGCCTTTCCGACTTTGCGGTTAATTTTATTTTTATGAGCGTAACTATAAGAAGAGCAACCGAAAAAGATATTCCCAGAACTTTAGAGTTAATCCAAGAATTAGCTGTTTACGAACGTGAGCCTGATGCTGTAGTGGTAGATGAGGAGGAGCTGATTAAAGATGGATTTGGTGAAAATCCTGCCTATGGATTATTTGTAGCTGAAACTGAAAATGGAATTGTGGGCATTGCCTTATATTATTTCCGTTATTCCACTTGGAATGGTAAAGTTCTGTATTTGGAGGATTTAATCATAACAGAATCGGAAAGAGGAAATGGCTATGGTAGGAAATTATTAAACGCTATCCTTCAGGAAGCAGATGAACAAAATTGTAGGCTATGTACCTGGCAAGTATTGGATTGGAATGAACCTTCTATTGAATTTTATAAAAGTATAGGAGCAGATTTAGATGAAGGTTGGATCAATTGCACAGTCAAAAGAGATCAGTATAAAGGGATTTATAAAGCTTGATTTTTGAGATAAAATGGATTTAGGTCAAACCTATCATATCTATAATCACGCTAATGGAGATGAATTACTTTTTCGTGAAAATTCTAATTTCACTTTTTTTCTAGATAAATTTAAAATATACATTCATCCAATTGTGGATACTTATGCTTATTGCTTAATGCCGAATCATTTTCATTTTTTGCTCAGGGTAAAAGGTAAGGAGGAGCTTGAAGACCTGTCAGGTTTTCAAAACCTGACAGGTCTCAGTGCCTATGAAAATCGCGTCTCAAAATATTTCAGCAATTTATTCAATAGCTATGCTAAAGCTTATAATAAAACTTTTGACAGAAGGGGTAGCCTCTTTGAAAGAAGATTTAAAGCCAAACAAATCGAAAGTGTAGATCAATGGCAAGAAACTTTTCTTTATATTCATCTCAATCCTATAAAGCATGGTTTCACTCAAAATTTAAAATTTTGGAAATGGAGTAGTTGGCATGCTTATAAAAACATTAATAATGAATCATTACTGGACAGAAACGAAGCTTTATCCTATTTTGACAATATTGATAATTTACTTTATTGTTCAGAAGATAAATTAGATAAATTAATTAATATGTCATTAGAATGAATTAAATGTTCTTTATCCTTTCTAAAACTATCAGCTATTTATTGATGCCGGCTACTTTAATTGGTTTGGCTTGGTTGTCATTTTTCCTATTCAGAAAATGGAGGCACCGAAATTATTTAGCCATTTTAGGATTTGCATTTTTTATAATCTTCACTAATGATTTCCTAGCTAATTCTTTTTTAAAGGCTTGGCAAACTGAACCAGCGAATCTCGACAAAATCAAAAGCCAAAAGTTTACTTATGGAGTGTTACTTACGGGCATGACTAATACTCTTAAAGAACCAAAAGATCGCGTTTATTTCAATCAAAATGCGGATAGATTATTGCAAGCCATCATGCTCCATCAACAAGGAATTATTGATACCTTATATATTTCTGGTGGCGGAGCTACGGCTTTAAGGAAAGATTTACAGGAAGCTAGGGTATTATTTTCTTACTTAGAATCCATTCAATTTCCAATGGAGAAAATCATCATCGAGGATCAATCTAGAAATACGGTGGAAAGTGCTCGCTTTGCAACTGACTTTATTGGAAGTCAGGAACAAATACTTTTAATCACCAGTGCTTCTCATATGCCGAGGGCAATGGGTTGCTTTGAAAAAGAAGGTTTTAAAGTGCAATCCTATCCAACTGTTTATCATACTAATGATGAAATACTCAGCCCTTCCATGTTTTTGCCTTCTCAAGAAGCCTTAATGAAATGGCATATTTTATTTAAAGAATGGATGGGCTATTCCGTTTATTGGCTAGTGGGTTATTTGTAGTATGAGTTATCCTACTGAAATATCGGACATTTTTACGTCAAACAATTCAGCTAAACCTGTCAGGTTTTCTCTCAAAAAAGGTGATTTAGTTAGCTATTTTTTCTAATTATTATTAGACTTAAACCTGACAGGTTTTATTTCTGCGATTAGCTTTAAAAATTAAAAGTAAATCAATAAAATGATAAATAAACAAAACCTTATTCTTTTACATGGCGCCCTAGGTAGCTCAAAATCATTTGATGCTCTTATACCATCTTTATCACATGACTTTAATTTGATTGTGCCTGATTTAAACTGGCATGGAAGCAGAGCAAATGCTGATGCTGGCTTTACTATGAATGATTTGGTCAATGATTTAGAAGCCATCTTTAAAAATCACAAAATCCAATCTGCAAATGTTTTCGGATTTAGTATGGGCGGATATGTGGCGCTTACTTTAGCACAAAAAAGGCCAGATTATTTCAGTAGCATCATGACTTTAGGGACAAAGCTGGACTGGAAACCCGAGCAAGCAGAAAGGGAAACTAAAATGCTGAATCCTGAAAAGATAAAGGAGAAAGTACCAAAATTTGGCCAGCATTTGAAAGCTTTACATGGAGAAAATTGGTCGTATTTGTGCGAACAAACAGCAGGAATGATGCTAAATTTAGGAGCGAATCCTCTTTTAACCACTGATAATATTCCCACTATTGATTTACCTGTTCGTTTATGCTTAGGCGACCAAGACAATATGGTAAGCTTAGATGAAACAGTTGCTTTTTATAAAGCTTTATCCAATGGACAATTACAAGTATTTCCAAATTGCCCGCATCCTATTGAAAAGGTGTCTTACATTCACTTAAGTAATGCAATAACTGATTTTATAAGACATACTTAATGTTAATTTTGGCGAGTTTTTAATTATTCTTAAAAAAATCCATTATAATGAGTAGCATTCAAAACAGCAGTGTATCTGATATAAATGAGATTCTTAAACTTTATGAACATGCGCGAGAATATCAATATTTGAAAGGTGCAGTTGTTTGGCCGGATATACCTATTAGTCTGATTACACAAGAAATTTTAGAAAATCATCAATGGAAATTGATGATTAATGGAAAAATTGTTGGTGTATGGGCCACTACATTTCAAGACCCACTTATTTGGGAAGATAGGAATGCTGATCCTTCCATATACATTCACAGGATCGCCTTGAATCCTGATTTTAGAGGTCAAAAAATCGTCAAATTCATCATAGAATGGGCTAAAATTTTTGCAAAAGAACAGAATAAACATTTTATTCGACTTGATACAGTAGGAGAGAATCACGCTTTGATAAAATATTATTCCTCCTGTGGGTTTGATTATTTAGGATTAGTTAATTTGAAAGATACAAGCAGTTTGCCAGCGCATTACTCCATAGCACCTGTCTGTTTGTTTGAAATGTCAGTCGATTAAATTAAAATGCATGTCTAATCAAGAAAATATACCCGGAATTCATAATTGGTGCGATAGATGGTGTGAAAAATGTTCTTTTATAGCTCGTTGTGCAGTAGGTGAACATGAACTTGAATTGATCGAACAAGAGGAAAAGGGTTTCAATCCTGATTTCTGGGAAGGTATAAAAGAGCAGTTTACCAAATCCATTGAATTATTAGATGAATTAGCCAAAGAAAAGGGTTTCGATCTTAATGCTATTTCTGATGAAGAATGGGATAAAATTAATCAGGAAAAAGAGCAGCAACTTTTGGAGGGCGAAAGCCACCTAATTTCTCAAATGGCAAGTCAATACGCTAAGGAATGTGAGCAAATACTAGGCAAGGATTTCATCCAAAATATGTATGATTCCGAAATAGAGAAATTTGATTTAGGATTAGAAGAGAAGGCTTTTAGAAACCTGACTAAATTTAAAGAAGCCATTGATATTATCAGATGGTATATGTTTTTTATTCCTGCCAAATGCCACAGATTAATGATGGAAAATGTAGATAAAGAATTTGAGGATGCTGAATTCCCTCCAGAGGAAAGAAGCTATAATGGCACTGCGAAAATCACTCTAATTTCAATTGAAAGATCCATTTCTGCATGGGGTCTATTGTTCAGGTTTTTCTCTGACCATCAGGATGAAATGCTTCCTCTTTTAGCATTGTTACAGAAACTTCAAAAAATGATTCATGCTGAATTTACTGATGCAATGAAGTTTATTCGGCCAGGTTTTGATGAATAACATTTTAATGGGTTTAATTCATCTTTTAAGGAGATTATATTTTTCTTTTAATCCTCTTATTCATAAAACATACCAGTTCTAATTGAGTATAATTAAGTATAAAACGTAAATTACCTAAGGACTCCCTTCCTTTTTTTACCCTAAAAATTAAATTATATGAAAAAATCGAACTACAAAGATGAAGTTGCAACTCGATATACAGCTTATAACAGTCTTTTTCTTGATTTACCCTACGACCATATTTACAGGACGGGTACTTTGCTGCCTATGCTAGAGCAATTAAGTACGCAAGGCTTTGAAAGTGGAAAAGATCCTGTAGGGATTATCAATAAATTTAAACAAGAGATTTTAGGTGATAAAGAGGAAAAAAAGCTTCATCAATTACTTTTTCAATTGATTCAATATGTTGAAAGACAAGTTTTACTTTTTGACTCTATAGAAGATGCTGCCTTTGAGAAAATATTTAATGTGAAAGGTAAAGGGTCGATAAAAGAATTGATTGGTCGGGTCAGGCACACCAATAAAATGGAAAAACTTAAGGAGAAGTTAAAGACCTTTTCTGTAAGAATTGTTTTAACAGCACACCCTACTCAGTTTTATCCTGGCAATGTATTGGCTATCAATACTGATTTGGAAGCGGCTATAAGAAAAGATGATTTAGCAGCTATAAACTCCTTGATGTTACAGTTAGGTAAAACCCCATTTATAAATAAGGAAAAACCTAGTCCTTATGATGAGGCAGTGAGTCTTTGTTGGTATTTGGAAAATGTATTTTACAAAAGTATTCCAGCAATTCTCTATGATTTAGTGGAGGAACTTGATGAGCCTTGGGAAGATTGGATTAACCCTGATTTATTAACTGTTGGATTTTGGCCTGGGGGCGATAGGGATGGTAATCCATTTGTAACGCATGATATTACTGTTAAAGTAGCCGACAGACTAAGAGAGACTATTTTAAAGTGCTACTATAGGGATTTACGTGCTATAAGAAGAAGGCTAACTTTTAAAGGAGTTGAAAACAAAATACAAGAAGCCGAACAGAAGGTGTATAATGCCTTATATGGAGATAAAATCAAAGGATTTAAGCAGCCTGAGGAATTAATTGAAGTCTTAAAAGCTGCACTTCATAATCTTAGAAATGACCACAACGGAATATTTTCCGAACTTTTAGAAAAATTTATTTTGAAAGTAAGAGTATTCGGATTTCATTTTTCAATTATGGATATCAGGCAGGATAGTCGTAAACATGATGCTTTATGGGAGGATATTTTAAGGCATGAAGATGATAAAAGCATTGTTGGCCAATATGAGAAAATGCAAGAGGAAGATAAAATTAACCATTTACTAAGTTTTAATAATCTTCCTACAGATATAAGTATTTATGATGATTTCCATCAAGAAATGTTAAAAAGCTTTGATGCATTGGAAGAGGTGAAGCAAAGAAATGGAAACAGGGCTTGTCACCGTTATATTATTAGTAATTGCCAATCTGCTTTGCATGTAATGGAAGTCTTCCAGTTAGCACGAATTAAATTAAGTGCTAATGCTTATAATTCATTGGATGTTGTTCCTTTATTTGAAACTATCGATGATTTGGCAAATGCATCAGGCATCATGAAGCAGTTATATGAGATACCAGCCTATCGTGAGCATATAAAAAGTAGAGGAGATAAGCAGACCATCATGGTAGGTTTTTCTGATGGAACAAAGGATGGCGGGTATTTAAGGGCTAATTGGTCAATTTTTCAGGCTAAAGAAGCCCTTACTGAAATTTCTAGAGAATATGGTATTAAGGTTATTTTCTTTGATGGTAGGGGTGGGCCTCCTGCCAGAGGTGGAGGTAATATGCATGATTTTTATGCGTCTTTAGGATCTAATATTGAGGATGAAGAAGTGCAAGTTACCATACAGGGACAAACAATCAGTTCAAATTATGGGAAAGTCGGTTCCTGCCGTTACAATATGGAGCAATTGCTTTCGGCAGGATTAGAAAATCATTTGTTTGCTGAAGATAATAGAATGCTCAATGTGGAAGAGCGAGAGTTGTTAAATCACTTGGCTGAAATTGCCTATCAGCTTTACAAAGATTTTAAAGGTCATGATAAATTTACCAGTTACTTAAGTAATGTAACTCCTTTAAAATATTTTGGAGACACCAACATCGGAAGTAGACCAACTAGTAGAGGTAAAAAAGGTGAACTGAAATTTGAAGACTTAAGAGCAATTCCTTTCGTAGGTGCCTGGGCACAAATGAAGCAGAATATTCCAGGATTTTATGGAGTGGGTACAGCACTTAGTACGCTTAAAAATAAAGGCAAGGAAAAGGATATCAAACAACTATATACTGATTCCCTATTTTTCAGAACGCTTTTAGGGAATTCCATGCAATCCATTGCTAAATCATTTTATCCAGCCACAGCTTATTTAGGAAGGGATAAAGATTATGGTGAATTTTGGCAATTGATGAAAAAGGAATTCGATTTAAGTAAAGAAGAATTGGATGAAATAAGTGGTAAAAAAGGTATTTTGCATGAAGCTCCAGTGTCACAGGCATCTATTGCCATAAGAGAGAAAATCGTATTGCCATTGATAACGATACAACAATATGCCATTCAAAAATTAAGAGATGGAGTTAAGAATGCTGAAGATGAGGAGATATTTAAAAAACTCATACTCCGAAGTATGTTTGGAATTGTAAATGCTGCTAGAAATGCAGCTTAATAATTACAATTATTCAATATTATAATAGGAATGTATTCACTGAAAATTAAATTTTAAAAAAAAGCCCGTAAGATTTGAGGGTCTTACGGGCTTTAAAAGTGAAGTTATTAATACTTAGTTAAAAGTATCCTCTTTTATTTCCACATTAATTTCAGCTGATTTTAAATCAGCACTCATTTGAAATCCTTGCATAATTGCCCTGCTATCAGGAATCATGATTCCTTCTATTTCTTTATAGCTTTTAATTTCCTCAGAACCTTGAGCTGAAGAAGTTTTCACCTTCAAGCCTGATTCTGCATCGAAATATGATGTACTTGTTTGACCTGAAGGCATAGTAACCGCTACTCCATAAGCTGGCTTCCCGTTGATTTCTTCAACATTTTTCAATTCAAGCTTCGCATCCATTTCTGAATAATACAACTCCGGGAAAATTTTAGCACCTGCTTTTATTCCTGCTTTTGCTTGTTCCGGTAAGGGTACTTCCTGTCCTTGTTGAAATACTTTAACATCATCACCATTTACCAGCACTTTGCTCATTACCATTGGTCCCATGGCAACTTCTTGCTTGTAATTGCTATTGTCCTTTACTTCATTGATGGTAAGGTTTTGTCCTTGAACGCTAGCGTTGTAAGAAGTTTTAATTGATTTAACAGCTTCTATTTTAGATTTTCCACCTAAAGCTTCAAAATACTTTTCTAAAACTTTTTCAGCAGTTAAGTCAGCTGGCATGGCACTTTTGTCATTAGGATCGTATTCATTACCTTTTCGATTGTAATATTTTACATCTCCAAAGCGTGCTAAATTTTCAGCTACATCATCTCCTTTTCCAACAACCAAAATATTGGCGTTATTAGGTAAGATGTATTTTTGAGCTGCAGCCTTAACATCCTCTAAAGTAACTGCTTCCAAATTTTTCAAATAGTTGGCATAGTAATCTTTAGGTAAATTATATCGAGCTGTATTAATAGCAAATGAAGCCACTGTTTGTGGGCTTTCCAATGAACGCGCAAAGCTACCAGCAATAGAAGCTTTTGCAGCATCTAATTCATCTTGCGTTACACCTTCTTTGTTTATTTTCATTAATTCAGCCATAAATTCATGTACGGCACTATCAGTTACTTCATTTCTAACACTAGCACTAGCTGTAAAACTTCCAACATATTCGTCAGCACTTAAAGAAGAGCGCGCTCCATAGGTAAATGCATTCTTTTCTCTTAGATTTTGCATCAATCTTGAAGAGAAACCACCACCTAAAATTTGATTTAGAACTCTTGCAGTAATTACGTCCTCTCCTCCAATAGGAAGATTAACAGGGTAAGTTACATTCACTACTGACTGAACAGAAGCTTCTCTATCCACTAAAGCCACAAACGTTTCTTCCGGTGGAGTTGGCATTTCATATTCCGCTGTAGGTACTTCCCCTTTTTCCCAGTCAGAGAAATTCTTCGTGATTAATTTTTTTGCTTCTTTAGGAGTGATATCCCCAACTATTGCTAAATATCCTATGTTTGGTCTGAAATATGTGCTGTAGTAAGACTTAATCTCATCTAATGTGATGTTTTCAACTGATTCTTCTGTTTCAAATTCACCATAAGGATGATTTTCCCCGTAAACCAATTTACCTCTTACATTTGAGGCGATTGCATTCGGATCATCTTTAGAAGCTGCCAAGCCAGATAAAGTTTGCTTTTTCAATTTGTCTAATTCATCCTCTGGAAATGCAGGATTGAATAAAACATCCTTCATTAATTCGATTAATTTATCTTGATGTTTAGTTAATGAAGTGGCGTACATTCCAGTTGAGTAGGTGTTGATATTAGCTCCAATGAAATCAATATCCTCATCTAACTCCGCTTTTGTACGGTTTTCGGTTCCTTTCATCAACATTTGACCTGCCATGCTTACGTAGCCAGCCTTTTCTCCTTCTAAAATAGGGTCACGGTCAAAAGTTAAAGAAAAAGCTACTCTCGGTAGTTTATGATTCTCCACTACGAATACTTTCAAACCATTTTTTAAGGTGAAAGTAGTGGGTTCACCTATGTTTATTTCCTTTGCCGGACTAGGTTCCGGAGCCTTTGTTCTATCAACCTGTGCGAATGCAACACTTGCAACCAGGGCGAAAACGAAACTTATAAATATCTTTTTAATCATCTTTTTTCAATTATTAAGTGAAACGACTTATTGGTTCTGTTGAGATTTTGGTAAATAATATAATACCACTCTGTTTTCCTTAGTAAGATATTCATTTGCTACACGCTTTATATCTTCTTTGGTCACTTTCATGTATCTATCAATCTCTTTATTGATTAAGTTGGCATCTCCATAATATACATGATAGTTAGCCAAACTTTCAGCAATACCTGCCATTTGGCTGTTTCCTGAGATGAAGTCATTTTCTTTTTGATTTCTGATTTTTTCAAATTCTTTATCAGAGATTAACTCTTCCTGAACTTTCTTAATTTCAGCATCCATAGCATCTTCAAGGTCTTTTAAATCACCACCAATAGTGGGTAAGCCAAATAGTAGATACAAACCAGGATCTTCTGAGGAGAAAGGAATAGCAGCTACTTGCAATGCTTTTTGTTGTTCATCAACCAATGATTTGTACATTCTTGCTGATTGCCCACCTGAAAGAGCGGTACTTAACATTTCCAAAGCGTAAGAATCCTCTGTTCCTTGTGCTGGCATATGGTAAGCCTGAATTACAGCAGGAAGCTGAATATTATCGTAGATAGTATCTCGAACTTCTTCTTTTTGTTTAGGTTCCACTATATCTGGTCTTGGAATTTCTTTACCACCTCTTGGAATAGGACCAAAATAATCTTCTACTAATTTTTTAGCTTCTTCTATTTCAATATCTCCAGCAATAGATAAAGTGGCATTTTCAGGAACATAGAAAGTCTCATAAAATTCTACGAATTCATCTAAAGATGCAGCATTTAAGTGTTCTAAAGAACCAATTGGAGTCCATCTGTAAGGGTGCTCAGTATAGGCTCTTTTCATAATTTCCGGTAAGATAGTGCCATAGGGCTGGTTATCATACCGCTGTCTTTTCTCTTCTTTTACTACTTCACGCTGAGTTTCAACTCCAATTTCTTGAATTTGAGCATGCATTAATCTTTCAGACTCTAACCATAAGCCCAATTTCAATTGATTTGAAGGTAGAAGTTCATAATAATAGGTTCTGTCGCTAGAAGTGTTTGCATTATTGACACCACCTGCATTGGTTATGTATTTATCAAACTGACCTCTTTCGATATTTTTAGAACCTTCAAATAATAAATGCTCAAAGAAATGGGCAAAACCTGTACGCTCAGGATTCTCATTTTTTGAACCTACATGGTACATCACTGAAACTACCACAATTGGGGTAGAGTTGTCTTGATGCAAAATCACATGCATGCCATTATCTAAATCGAATTCTGTAAACTCGATCTCCTTTTTTTGTGCTATTGAGCCAAAAGACATCAATAAACACAAAGACCCGATTATAAGTCTTTTCATCATAAGTTGATTGTTTTAAATTGAACTATTTTTGTAAATTATTTGCGAATATAATACAAATGTTACATCTATTTGTTCGAAAAATAGTAAATTTTTGAGGTGGTTTTTCAAGGGGATAGAAGGATATATATTGGTTTATTGAAACTTAGATTTGTTCTACTATTGGAAAGGATCTTAGGAAATGAACAAAAAAAAGCCTTCGAAAGAGATTTCGAAGGCTTAAATCTATATTATAAAATTTATTATTCTCCCATAAAAGGATACTTATAATCAGTAGGTGTAACGAAAGTTTCTTTCACCATTCTAGCTGAGCACCAACGTAATAAGTTCAATTTCGAACCTGCTTTATCGTTAGTACCTGATTTTCTAGCACCTCCAAATGGATTTTGATTTACTACAGCTCCAGTTGGCTTATCATTTACATAGAAATTACCGGCAGCTTGGCTTAAGCGTTTGGTAGCTTTCTCAATTATGTAACGATCGTTGCTAAATATTGCACCAGTTAATGCATAAGGAGATGTTTCGTCAACCAAAGTTAAAGTTTCATCAAAATTCTCAGCATCGTAAACATAAATTGTTACCACAGGACCGAAGATTTCTTCCTGCATAGTCACATATTGTGGATCTTTTGTCACGATAACAGTTGGTTGAATGAAATATCCTTTAGAATCATCGCATTCTCCACCTGCAATTACTTCAGCCACATTACTTTCTTTTGCATGGTCAATATATCCTTTGATTTTATCAAATGCCTTTCTATCGATCACTGCATTGAAGAAATTTTCAAAATCTTCAGGACCACCCATTTTGATATCTTTTACATCAGCAATTAGGTTTTCTTTTACTTCATCCCAAATATTATTAGCTACATATACTCTTGAAGCAGCAGAACATTTCTGTCCTTGGAATTCAAAAGCACCTCTCGTAATAGCAGTAGCCACTTGTTTAGGAATAGCAGTTTTGTGAGCTAAAATGAAATCTTTACCACCAGTTTCACCAACAATTCTTGGATATGATTTATAAGTTTCAATGTTTTGACCTATCGTTTTCCAAATAGTTTGAAATACTCCGGTACTTCCAGTGAAGTGGATACCCGCAAAATCAGGATGCTTGAAAATTATATCTCCAGTTGTTGGGCCATCAACATAAATTAAGTTGATCACGCCATCAGGTACACCGGCTTCTCTGAAAATTTCCATTACCACATTGGCAGAATAAATTTGAGAATAAGCTGGTTTCCAAACTACTGTATTTCCCATTAAAGCAGCACTTGAAGGTAAGTTACCTGCTATGGCAGTAAAGTTGAAAGGAGTTAATGCAAATACAAATCCTTCTAATGGTCTGTATTCCATTCTATTCCAAATGCCGTCTGGAGAAAAAGGTTGTTCTTCATAAATTTCGGTCATGTATTTTACATTGAACCTTAAGAAGTCTGCTAGTTCACATGCAGAATCAATTTCTGCTTGATAAGCATTTTTTGATTGTCCCAACATCGTTGCAGCATTGATCTTATCTCTGTAGGGTCCTGAAATTAAATCAGCAGCCTTTAAGAAAACAGAGGCTCTTTGTTGCCAATGCAAATCAGCCCATTCCTGCTTAGCAGCTAATGCGGCTTTAATGGCTTGTTCAACATGGCTTCCATCACCTTCATGAAACTGACCTAGTTTATGTTGATGGTCGTGGGGAGGATTTAAAGGAAGTGTTTTTCCTGTTCTAACCTCTTCTGCACCAATATACATCGGAACATCTACTTCTTGAGATCTTAATTCTTTAAGCTTTGCTTGTAGAGATTCTCTTTCAGGAGTTCCCGGTGCATAACTATTTACCGGTTCGTTTTTTGGAATGGGTACCTTATAAATTGCTGTTGGCATATCTGTAATAATTTATGCTTTTAAAATAAAAATCTAAAATTAGGTAAATATTTCAGTTAGCCTTATCAAAAGCTATGAAATTTTACTTCTCTCAGATGCTTACGGTTTTAAAAAATTTTGTTGGGGAATAATGGAGTTTTCTAATTTTGTTATGTAAATAATCAGACTAAAAGAGTGTAAGAAAAACATGAATTCATTCTGAATCTTATCTTAAAAAGTACTATTACTTAGTTCCAAAAATAATCGGTATACCTAATCCTCATAATGGTAAAATTGCACGTTAAGGATTATTGAAACTTAATCCTTGGAATGATAGTATAAAAACTATATCATTAGCCCATGAAATTTCTAAGTTGATCATGTGACATTTTGATAAGAAATTGATTAACTTTTGAATGCTTTTAGTAGAAATTTTGTATTAAAAGAAATGTCAAAAACTTTTATTCACTATATCATTCAAAATCCTGACTATCTCATTTTGGTAGCAAGTTGTGCTTTTTTGGTGTCTTATTTCATCAGATGGGTGCTAAAGAATGGTGATAATTCAGATGACGATGATAGCGGAGGAGGTGGCTCTAGCGAAAATGACGATGATCCAGTTTTAGATTTACCACCTGGTGTTTGTTTGCCAAAAGATAAGCCTGAACCCGAATTGACAGCCTGATTCCTATTTCTTGTGTTTAAAACTTACAACTGCTTTGATTGCAACCCCTTCTACACTATTTTTGCAACAAATTTAAGGGGCTATATCAACTATAATACATTTATACCGTGTATATCCTCATCAATTGTATTACCCCTCAGTCGGAAATAGTATTTTATAGAACATAAATATCCAGTCATGAAAGATTCTGTTAATGCAGATTATTTAAAAAAAGTTACCAAACCACTTCCGGTAGTAGTTGCAAAAGGAGATGGCATTGGTCCTGAAATAATGGACGCCACTTTGAAAATTTTAGAAGCCGCTAATGTTAGATTAGATGCAGATCACATAGAAATTGGTGAGCAAGCTTATTTATCCGGTAATACTTCCGGAATACCTGAAAGTGCTTGGGAGGCTATCCACAAAAAGAAAGTGATTTTAAAAGCTCCTATCACTACTCCTCAAGGATCAGGTTATAAAAGTTTAAATGTTACTATAAGAAAATCTTTAGGTTTATTTTCAAATGTTCGTCCAGCGGTTTCATACCACCCGATAGTGGAAAGTAAGCATCCTGTAATGGATTTAGTGGTCGTAAGAGAAAATGAGGAGGATTTATATGCAGGAATTGAGCACCAACAAACAGACGAGGTGGTTCAATGTTTGAAATTGATTTCAAGACCAGGCTCTGAAAAAATTGTTCGATACGCATTTGAATATGCCAAAAAATATAACCGTAAGAAAGTTACTTGTTTAGTTAAGGATAATATTATGAAAATTTCTGATGGTTTATTCCACAGTGTTTTCAAAGAAGTGGCTAAAGAATATCCAGATATCCAGGCGGAAAGCCAAATTATAGATATTGCCACTGCTAGAATTGCCAATCGTCCTGAAGATTATGATGTTATTGTTACATTAAACTTATATGGAGATATAGTTTCAGATGTGACTGCTGAAATTTCAGGTTCTGTAGGACTTGCTGGTTCTTCTAATATAGGAAAAGACTACGCGATGTTCGAAGCAATTCACGGTTCAGCTCCTGACATTGCCGGTAAGAAAATTGCCAATCCATCAGGATTATTACACGGAGCAATCCAAATGCTGCAATATTTTGGAGAGGTTGAAAAAGCAGCTTTAATCCATAATGCATGGTTGACTACTTTAGAAGATGGAATCCATACTGGAGAAATTTATAAAGAAGGTCATAGCAAGCAGAAAGTTGGAACAATGGAATTTGCAGAGGCTGTGATTGAAAGATTAGGTCAGGTTCCTCAACAGTTCAAGAAAATTGAGGTTAAAGAAGGAGAAGATTTTAGGATCAATATCCAAGAAAAAACTCATGCGCCTAAAGAGAAGAAATTAGTCGGTGTAGATGTTTTCATTGATCATAGAGACAGAGATGCTAATAAATTTGGTGATGCTTTAACAGACAGCTCTAAAGATTTCTTAAAGCTTAAGATGATAACCAATAGAGGAGTGAAAGTTTATCCTGGTGGTATGGACTCTACTTTCTGTACAGATCACTGGAGATGTCGATTTATTTCTAAAAATGCTCAGGCCATTGAAGGAAAACCAGATTATAAAACCATTGATTATAAAGAAGTATTGGAATTGATGACTCAATTGAATGCAAAAGGATTTGATATCATCAAAACTGAAAATTTATATACATTTGATGGGAAATTAGGCTTTTCATTAGGCCAAGGAGAATAAAAAACACTAGGACAGAGGTCGAATTTGACCTCTGTTTTTTTTTACCGGTCCAATAAGTACTATACCAACTCCAATTGAAGCTTTTGAAATAGTTGATAAAATATTCATATATCCTCTTAAAATGATATATTTGCAGCTAACCAGTTAATAACCAACAACAACCATGAGACTTGCCCAAGCCGCGAGAAAGCTTTCCATTACTACAGAAGATATTGTAGATTTCCTTGAAATTAGAGGGATCATTATTGAAAAAGATTCTAATACTAAATTAGATGAAAAAGCTGTAAAACTACTTTATAAGTATTTTGAAATAGAAGAAGAGAATAAGCTTGAAGAAGTAGTGACAAAAGTAGATTTGGAGCCAGAAGAGCCAGAAGAAACAAAGGGCATTAATCAAAATATTGAGGAACCTGATGATTCGGAAAAAGAAGAACCAAAGGAAGAGTTGAAAGTAAGTGAAGAAAAAGAGGAGATTGAAGATAAACCGGACGAAAGTAGTGTAGAAGAAAAGTCTGATAAAAAATCATTCAAAACAGTGAATGAATTATTAGAAGAAGATGGTGATAATTCTGATAACGATTTTGTAATCAAAGCTCCTAAAGTAGAGTTAAAAGGCCTAAATGTGGTAGGGAAGATAGAGCTGCCGGAACCAAAACCAAAACCGCAATCAGAGGAAAAAGAAGAATCTAAAATTAAAAGGACTAAGAGGTCTGCTCCCAAAAACAAAGAAAATAGAAAAACCTCAAATAGAAGACAAAAAGTTGAGCTAAGCCCAGCTGAAATTAGAAAAAGAGAAGAGCAACGAGAAGCCAGAAAGCGGGAACGAATAGAAAAGGAAAAAAAGAAAAAACGCGAATTATTCTACAAGGAAAAAATCTTAAAGCCGAAACAAATTGAACAGAAAAATAGGCTAAAGAAAAAGAAATCAAAAATAGCGGATGAGCCGATCGTTCAAAAACCAAAACCTAAAACTGTTTTAGGCAAATTCTGGCGTTGGCTAAATACCTAAATGATACTTAAGTCACTTAGGTTTTAGAGTTATATTTGTTTATTTGCACGCTAGAATTTAAATGTTGTGATCTGAGTTTACAAGAATCAATGAAAAAGGGAAATAAATTATACAGTATATTTAATTATAAGTGCCCAAGATGTCATGAAGGCGATTTATTCATATCTAAAACTTATGATATAAAGAATTTCCAAAAAATGCCAAAGCACTGTCCCCATTGTGGACTTAGATATATGTCAGAACCTTCATTTTTTGATGGCGCTATGTATATCAGTTATGCTATGCAAGTGGCATTGATCATTACTGTTTTTGTAGCTTTAAATATTCTAGGTTTTGCTGAACTTTGGTTAATAATTACTCTATCGGTATCATTATCCCTAATTATGATACCTTTTACCTTTCGCTTATCTCGTTCGGCTTACATTAATCTCTTTGTTAAATACGATCCTGAGAAGAGATCAGAATTCGAGTAATCATTTTTGTTTAATTAAATTATAAAATTTGTTAAACAAAATTTATTGTGCTGTGTTAATAGATTAATTAACTTTTATTTACACGGTAATAATAATTAGAGAGTGATGAAAAGAAGAGATGTTATATTGTTTATAGGAATTATTGTAGCTTCAATTATAGGTACTAAATCATTTGCAGAGCCAAAAAATAATTCAAATTCAGAAGAAATTGGTAGAGAAGAAGTAGAAAGAATAATTAAAACTATTAAGGATAATCCGGAATTTTCTATCTTCTATGATGCTATTGAGCAAGCAAATCTTTCAAAGGCAATTGCTAAATTAGATAAAATGACTTTAATGATTCCTACTAATAAAGCATTTAAGTTGTTGCCCGGTGATGTTTGGGAAAATTTCATGGATGAAGAGAACAAAGACGCTTTAGTGAAATTGTTAAATTATCATGTAATTCCGGAGAAGGTAAATTTTGATAATTTAGACAGAGTGAAAAATTTAAATACACTTCAAGAGCAATCTGTAAATATTTTCCATGGAAAAGAGTTGAAGGTTGAAAATGCGGTGATTCAATCAAAACACGAAGAAACTTCGGACGTAATTATTTATAAAATTGATAGGCTAATCATGCCATTGGATTAATTTATCTAGATAAATTTAAAAAAGACACAAGCATATCTTTAACTAGAGCCTGCTCAAAAAGTATCATATTATCTTAAGTTATTGCACCATTCTTAAACAAGCTTACATGATTTGCATGTTTTCTGATTTTAATTTGGCATTCTAAATTTGAACTAATAGAGCGTAGATTGTAGTCTACTAGGAATTATAAATTCATAAAAGTTTAAATAAGTTGGAATATGCAGGGTAAAGAACAATTTTAAACTAGAAGTTAGAGATTTTGTGATAGTCAAGCCCAAGCCTGCTTATAAATTGATTATTATTCTACTTTCTAAAATTTATAAATCAATCAATTAAAGTGTTTTATTATTCTATTATGCTTTAATTCGCATCATGAAGCAAGAGCGTTTGATTAATCGCCCCTTTATAGCACTTTCATTCAGTGCTTTTTTGTTTTTCGCCAGTTTCAATATGATAATCCCAATGCTGCCAGATTTTCTAACTAGTTTGGGAGGGGGAGAATATAAGGGATTAATCATTGCGCTTTTTACCATAACAGCTGGTTTATCTCGCCCCTTTAGCGGAAAGTTAGCAGATCGAATTGGAAGAATACCAGTAATGGTTTTTGGAGCCCTTATTTGTTTTATTGCCGGTTTGGCTTATCCATTCGTAACTGGGGTTGTGGCCTTTTTCGCTTTAAGACTTTTGCATGGTTTTTCTACTGGCTTTACCCCAACAGGAAATGCCGCTTACATTGCCGACATAGTCCCCATTAATAGAAGAGGAGAGGCCATGGGCATAATCGGTGTAGCGATCAGTGTAGGGACAGCTACCGGAAATGCAGTTGGAGGTTACATTGGCAGTGTGTTTCCTATTGATTATGTGTTTTATATTTCCGCTGCCTCAGCATTAATGAGTATCATTATTTTGGCTGGAATGAATGAGACTTTAGCAGACAAGGTACAGTTTAATTTTAGTTTGCTTAAACTCAAGAAGGATGAAATCATAGAAAAAAGGGTATTGGTGCCTGCTATTTATATGGCTCTTAGTGTATTTTCTTTTGGTTTGGTTTTAACAATAATGCCAGATTACAGTGCACATCTTGGAATCAGTAACAAAGGATTGTTTTTCGCGGTATTTGTATTGGCTTCTTTGGGTGTTAGAATAGTTGCCGGGAAGATTTCAGATAAGGTAGGAAGGGTGAAGGTATTAAAGGTTTCTTCTTTTTTGCTTTGTATAGCTATGATGTTAATAGCCTTTTCGAATTCATTTATCAGCCTAATGGGTGCGGGCATCATTTTCGGATTTGCGGTTGGAATGAATTCGCCAACCGTTTTCGCCTGGGCTATTGATTTAGCCGAGGAAAACAAAAGAGGAAAGGCATTAGCTACTTTGTATATATTCTTGGAAATAGGGATTGGGATGGGAGCTTTCATATCAGGTTGGGTATATAGCAACTCATCTGCTAATTTTGAAAAGACTTTTTATACTGGTGCTGGAATTGCCTTGGCCTCATTTATCTATTTGAATATCGCAACGCGTATTAGGAAGCTAACATAGTGTTTTGAAATCCTTTCAAATGGAATAAATAAATGGTGAAAGGTACGACCAGGGAAGCTCGCACCAACTTGTGAGATATTAAAGTAAAAGTGACGCACGCGTTTCGCGTGTGCCTTTAGCTTTTTAGCTAATAAAGTTGCAGCAGGCTCTTATCAATCCAAAAGCCCAAATACTTCTTTCAAAATACTAGTTACTCTGGCATTTACATTGTTTCTAATATTTGCTTCTTCATCTTGGACTTTTAAGAATAATCCATCTAGTCCTCTGCCAGTAGCATAAGCCGATATATCTGATTCTTCTATAGTTTGAATTCCAGCTATTGAGCCTAATGTTGGGTTTTCCAATAGACTTATTTGAATAGAGGTATTTAAAATATTATTGTATTCGCTAACAAAATTCCCATAAAGCTCTTCAACAGTTCTGTTTCCAATAGTCACAGAATTAACGGCATTATTGACTTTTGGCTCGAAAGTATCAAAAAGCGATTGATAAGTATTATCAACTAAATAGGCTGTAGCGGCAGTGTCAGATCCATATAATATGTTTTCTGCATCAGAAATGGTAATACCTCTAATGGCATCAAAAAAAATAGGTCCGGCTTCTTTTGCGGCTTCTTCTGCTGCCCGATTTAAACCGAGAATCAATTCTTGTTCCTTATCGGCTAGACTATTAATGCCCAATAAAGGAATGCCTTGATTATAAATCTGCTCACCCGTAATAGTACCGATCAAAAAAGTATTTATCTCTATAGCTTTAAGAGCTGCTATTTGTGACTCTAATTCATCAGGTAGCAGGATTTTTACGGCCTGATCTCTCAAATAACCATCTGCAACTGCTAATTTGGAGGTAGCCGTATCTGTACCTACTCTTAAGGCTTCTTTTAAACCTTCTGCAATATTGATTGTGTTTTCTTGCTCTTCTAATGCATCATTTAAAAAATCACAAGATGTTAAAAACAGAAGAGAAAGTATTAGACTGAATGTAGATAGATGTTTCATAATTGAAAATATTTTAACTGATATAAATATCACAAATATTCAGCCAAAAAGATAATTACTTTCGGTAGAATTTAAGACAGGAGTAATGAAATAGTTGTTATAGCATAATTAACTTACCAATCCAGGATACCAACAAGTATCTAAAACATGGATTTTAGAAGGATTAAATCTTAGGAAAATATTATCGTTTTTGTCAAATAATATTTTTTCGTGGGCGTGAATGACCACATGCGTTTCTGCTCCTATATCAGCATGAACTTGCTGGTGGTCACCGAAATATTGGGCTAATACTACTTTAGCAGGGAAAGTCCCTTCCTGTTCTTCAGTAAGGATTTCAATATTTTCAGGCCTGATGGCAATTAAAATCTGACCTGTTTTATCTGTTTTTGCTCCTTTAATTTCGCCAGCTTTCAATTTATAAGTGCCATTTTCAGCTGTGGCATTCATAGCATTAATTTTCCCAAAGAAACTAGCTACATAAAGGTTTTTAGGGGTTTCGTAAAGTTCTCTTGGAGTTCCAACTTGCTGGATTTTGCCATCTTTCAAAATGGCTATTCTATCGGCAGAGGAAAGTGCATCACGCATATCGTGAGTTACGAATAGGGCTGTAGCTCCTGCTTTTTTAATTATACTTCTAACCTCTTCTCTAACCTGATCCTTCAGTACAGCATCCAAATTACTAAATGGCTCATCCAATAAAATCAAACCCGGGTTTGGAGCCAATGCTCTTGCTAAGGCCACTCTTTGCTGTTGTCCGCCTGATAAATGATGCGGATATCGGTTAGCATAACTGCTCAAACCCACCATATCGGTCACTTCTCTAACCCTATCATTCAAATTAGGAAATTGACTTTTGGATAAGCCAAATTTTATATTTTCTGCAACGGTTAAATGTGGAAATAGAGCGTAATCCTGAAAAACCATGCCGATTTTTCTTTTCTCGGGCTTCATGCTGAAATTATCATCGACTACCTTATCACCATTAATTAGAATCTGTCCTGAGTCTGCTTCTTCAAAACCAGCAACTAACCTTAATAAAGTGGTTTTTCCACTTCCACTTTCTCCAACTAAAGCCAAAAGTTCGCCTTTATTTACAGTCAAGCTTGCATTGTTGACCGCATACTGAAGTTTTTTACCAAATTTTTTATGTAAATTTTTAATTGATAATACTTCCATCAGCTTTAGTGTTTTTCATTAAGCGATTTAAAATAATAATGGGTATGGTGCCAATAACGATAATGATAAGCGAAGGTGTTGCAGATTCGGCAATCATTTCATCGCTCGCCAATTCGTAAGCTTTGGTTGCTAATGTATGAAAATTAAAAGGTCGTAAAATTAAAGTAAGTGGCAATTCTTTCAAAATATCGACAAACACTAAAATTCCGCCAGATATCAAAGCACTTTTTATTAAGGGTAAATTTACTTTCAAAAGGGTTTTAAAAGAACCGGCTCCTAAAGAATAGGAAGCTTCATCTATGCTGTCTCCGGTCTTTTTGAAGGCTGCTTCAATGGGGTTTAAAGAAACTGTTAAAAAACGGACTACATAAGCAAAAGTGAGTGCAAAGATGCTTCCGCTAAAGATCAATCCAATTTTCATATTGAAACTATCTTGCCAAGTACTGATCAAGAATTTATCCAAACCTAATAATGGAATCATAATGCCAATGGCAATGACAGCTCCCGGAATAGAATAACCTAATGCTGCAAATTTTGCTAATAGGCTAAAAAATCTATTTTTATTTACTTTTACTGCAAATAAAATGATAACTGAAAAGCTTACACATAGAACAGCTGCCAAAAGTGCAAGCCCAAAGCTATTGGCCATTAAAATTAGAAAATCGAAATCAATAATTTTCTTTATGGTTTGGAAAGACCAAAGAATTAATTGAAAAACGGGAGCAATAAAGCCCAAAAACAAAGGAATAAAACAAACCATCCAGGCGAAAAACTTTTTCCATCCTTTCAATTGATATCTCTTAAGTTGTCTGCCAATTCTGGCACCTTCATCAAATTTCACTTTTCCTCTTTGCAATCTCTCCGCCATGATCATGATGAAAATGAACCCCATCAAAATCCCAGATAAATTAATGGCAGAATTTGGATCGCCAAACGAAAACCAAGCCCTGAATATTCCAGTGGTAAAGGTGCTAATGCCGTAATATTTTACGGCTCCGTAATCATTTAAAACTTCCATCATGACTAATGAAAGTCCGCCAATGATAGCAGGTCGGCTGATGGGTAGCGCAATTTTAAAGAATGTACGCCAGGATGAACTGCCTAAAATTCGGGAAGCTTCCAATAAAGTAGCAGATTGGCTCATAAAGGTAGATCTGGCTACCACATAAACATAGGGAAATAATACAAGTGCCATCACGACTGCTACTCCCCAAAAGTTCATAATGTCAATATAAACTAAATCTGAAAAACCGATATCTCTTAAGAATATTTGAATTGGGCCTGTGTAATCAAAGATGCCTGCGTAAGTATAGGCGGCAATATAAGTGGGAATCGCTAGAGGTAAAATCAGCATCCATTCAAATTGCCTTCTAAATGGGATATTGGTCGTGCTCACGATCCAGGCAGCGGAAATACCCATAAGCAAAGTGAGAATGCTTACAACTATCACCAAGCCTATTGAGTTGAGAATGTAATCAGTCAGAACGGTGTCTACCAGATGGCTCCAAACACTGTCTGTTGTTTCGTCAAAAAGCTTAAAGAAAAGGGTATAAATAGGTAAGCCAATAATCAGCACCAGTGCAATCAATGCAAAGGACCAACTATTGGCATACTTTTTAAATTTTAAAATTGACTTTAGCTTACTCACAAATTATTTCCAACCCGCTCTGTCAAATATTTTTACTGCTAAATCATTATTTTCGCCTAAAACTGAAAGGTTTAATGTATCTCTTTTGAAATCTCCCCATTCTTTTAAAGTTGGAGCCCATTCTACTTTTTCATTCACCGGATACTCATAATTAACTCCTGCAAATACTTTTTGAGCTTCTTCTGATACCAAGAATTCAATGAATTTAACAGCATTCTCTTTATTAGGTGCGTATTTAGCAACCCCAGCTCCACTTACATTGATGTGTGTTCCTCTTCCATCCTGATTAGGGAATAAAATTTCTACAGCTTCTGCAACTTTCACTTCTTCTTCGCTTGAAGAATTTAACATTTTACCTAAATAATAAGTGTTGGAAACTGCAACATCACCTTCTCCTGCATAAACTGCTTTGATTTGATCTCTATCTCCACCTTTAGGATCTCTTGCCATATTATTTACAATTGAACTAGCCCAAGTTGAGGCAGCCTCTTCTCCATTATGCGCAATGATAGAAGCCATCAAAGACTGATTGTAGATATTGGATGAAGAGCGAATTAATAATCTTCCGTTAATGTCTGGATTAGCTAAAGACTCATAAGTTGAAATCTTTTCTGCACTTATTTTTTCAGGATTATAAACGATTACTCTACCTCTAATAGTTAATCCAAACCATTGGTTATCTACATCTCTAAGATTTGAGGATATAGTGCTGTTTAAAGTTTCAGATTCAACTGATTGTAAAAGATCAGCTTCTTTAGCTCTGTGTAATCTACCAGCATCTACAGTAATCAATACATCAGCTGGAGAATTTTCACCTTCTAATGTCATTTTCTGAATTAATTCATCAGCATTGGCACTTACAACATTCACTTTAATGCCTGTTTTTTCTTCGAATTCTTTGAAAAGCTGTTGATCAGATTCGTAATGTCTATGCGTATAAACATTTACTTCCTTACTTTCTGCTGTTTCTGATTCTCCTTCTTTATTGGAGCTTTGGGAACAAGCCCACAGGGTGCTTATTGCTAAAAGCGATACAATTATATTTTTCATTATAGTTGTTGGTTTTAAAATTTCGAAGGCAAATTTAATCATAATTGGATTAATTCTAAATAATAGAGCTATTATTTTGATTCAATTATTTAAATTGCGTGCATAAATATTTTTTATAAAAATCTTCCGATTATATGAAGGCTACCATTTCTCAACTCGAATATATCATTGCCCTAGACACATATCGCCATTTTGGGAAAGCTGCAGAGAATTGTTTTATTACTCAGCCTACCCTAAGTATGCAAATCAATAAATTGGAGGATAATCTTGGCGTAAAAATTTTTGATAGAAGCAGACAGCCTGTTGTTCCTACTGAATTGGGGGCTATGATTTTAGAACAAGCTCGCAGAGTAGTAAACGAGGCTAAAAAAATGGAAGAAATTATTGAAGACCAGAAAAAAGAAGTGTCTGGTGCTTTGAAAATCGGGGTTATTCCTACAATCGCTCCTTATCTTTTGCCATTATTTGCCAAGAGTTTCATGAATAAATATCCATCGATTAATATTCAAGTTCAGGAATTATTAACCGAAGACACTTTAGCGAAAATCAAATCGGAAGCAATTGATGTCGGAATAGTGGTGGGTCCGCTAAATGATAGTGCCTTTAGGGAAATCCCTATTTATTATGAGAAATTTCTGGGTTATGCCCACAATACTGATCTAGAACCAGCTGATAAACCAATTTCGGGTAAGGATTTAGAAAATAGCGAGCTTTGGCTGCTCAATGAAGGACATTGTTTTCGTGAGCAGGTTTTAAATATCTGCCAAAACAGAAATTTCGATAATATTTTAAATTATCAAAGTGGTTCATTGGAAGCCCTTAAAAGAATGGTAGATAAGCAAGGAGGCGTAACACTTTTACCTGAGCTTGCTACTTTGGATTTATCGCCTAATGACAGTAAAAAACTTAGAACCTTTAAAAAACCAACTCCTTTTAGAGAAGTAAGTCTTGTGATGAAGAGAGATTTTCTAAAAAGAAGGATAATTGAAGCATTACAAAAGGAAATAGTAGATCATCTTCCTGAACATATGAAACAAAGGGAAGAAAACGAAATCCAGGTGATTAATTGGAGATAATGTGATTTACTTCCAATTAATCAGATTTCTTGATTTTTGAATTAAGGCAGTGGATTTTTCGAAACAAAAACTAAAGCAGGAGCATTTCGGTCTCCTGAGCTTACCTTTCCATCCTCCTGAACTTCTCCATAAGAGGCCGCTACATATAATCTCTGTTCTTTATCGAGATGTAAATTATTTAAAATATAAGCAAATGGTATTGGAAGTGTTTCTGTAAACCCATCAACCGTTTTTTCAATGTCGGAGGTAGTCAAATAATTGGAAGTATCTCCGTTAATCATAAGGTAATTCTGCTTGATTTTATAACTGATATTATTTTCAGCCTGCACATATTTTATTGGAATGCTTAAGTCTGAATAAATACTTTTTTCATCCTCTTGCCAAGTGTATCCTTTATCTATTGAAAAGCGTGTCATTTCAGTTGCAAAACGAAAATCATCCCTTTCACCAACAGCCGAAAAAATAAATAAAGAATCATTGCGCTCTAGCAATCCAGGCATTGGTCCTGAAAAATCTGCAACCTCCTTCCAGCTTTCGCCAGCATCATTAGTTGCATATACCTTTGTTATTGTGGTTACTACTAATACTTCATCTATGCTTCCACTAATGGCATATGCAGATTCTCCATTTGGGATTTGGAGTACCCACCAGTTCTCATATTCATCTTGAACGAATTTTGGTTCTGAATCGAGAAATTCACATGATCCAATTGTTAGAGTAATTAATAAGAGGATTAGCTTTTTTAATAGGTCCATAATTTTTTGATTAAAATACATTTTAAAGGTACATCTTTCACCATATAGATGCAATCTTTAGTTGGAGAAAGAGAGGGAGAGAAAAACCAACTTTTGCTAAATTTTTCGTAAATTAACTCGCGAATAATTATATTATTATGAAAAAAGAATTAGGTAGAAACGAACCCTGCCACTGCGGTAGCGGAAAGAAATATAAAAATTGCCATATGGGCAAAGAGTCCTCTGGTATCAATAACAATAAGAATCTTATGTACATTGCCATATTAGTGGTAATAGTAGCCATAGCAGGTTTTTCAGTTTATTATAACGCTCAGCAAAGCCCTTCATCTAATAGGAATTCAAATAGTGGACCAGTTGCTCAGCCTCCAGGCGAAGCACCTCCGGGAAAAGTTTGGTCTTCCGAACATGGACATTGGCATGATAAATAAGCTATCGGATTGTTTTGAACCGATTCAAAAATAGTAGTTTTGCCTTTGGAAAATTTTAGCGCACGAATATGTTCAAAGCAATTTGCACAGATATTGACGGAACCCTTTTAAATCCGGAAAGAGAATTATCGAATAGGACAATTGACATCATTAAAAGTATTAAAGATGATGTGTCAGTGATTTTGGCTTCCAGTAGAATGCCTGCCGCCATGCGGCATTTGCAGGAGTCTTTGGATATAACAGATCAACCTCTGATTTGCTATAATGGAGGCTATATTATTTCTCAAAGAGAAGGGGTTAAAGTATTAGATTCAGTAAAAATCCCCTTTGCACTATGTGAATTCATAGCCAAATGGAGCCATGATAAAAATCTGCATGCAGGTTTTTATTTGGATGATGATTGGTATGCCCCTTCTGAAGATCAGTGGACTAAAAGAGAAATCAATAATACCAAAGTTCAAGCCTCTATTTTCTCGGGTTTGGATTTAATGGAAAGCTGGAAAGCGCAAGACCATGGAGCCCATAAAATCATGTGTATGGGAGAGCCTAAATTGATTGATCACTTGGTAGCAGAATTGTATTCCATGGATGCTCCCTTACATCTTTACCGTTCTAAAGATACCTATCTGGAAATCGCTCCTTTGCAAATCTCAAAAGCTAGTGCTTTAACCCAATTACTTCAGCATGAACTTAATATTGAAATGAAAGATGTTATTGCTTTTGGAGATAATTATAACGATATCGAAATGTTAAAGGCGGTTGGCTGTGGAGTGGCCGTAGGCAATGCAAAGGATGAAGTGAAAAATATTGCTGATGAAATAACACTGCCCGGTAAAGAAGACGGGGTTGCCGCAACCCTTGAGAAATATTTTGGTTAAAAGAAGAAGATTTACTTCTATATTTTAATTTCACTTAATATTTTTTCATGGAAATCATCAGTAATATTATAAAGGCAGCAATTGAGGTCGGTAGCAGAATTAAAACTCATGATTCACCTATAGAAGCTCAAAAAGAGACCTTAAAAGAGCTGCTGAATAAATCAAAAGATACTGCTTTTGGAAAATATTACGGATTTGAATATTTATTAAAGGAGAAAGATTTTACTAAAAAATTTACTGAAGAAGTTCCCTATCATGACTATGATGATATGGAGTTTTGGTGGAAAAAATCATTAGAAGGAAAAGAAGATATTTGCTGGCCTGGAATGGTAAAGTATTTCGCAGTAAGTTCAGGCACCACAGGTCATAGTAAGCACATACCCGTTACGGATGATATGCTAGAAAGCATCAGAAATGCTGGGATTCGGCAGGTATTAAGTCTGTCTAATTTTCATGATTTGCCTGAGAGTTTTTTTACCAAGCAAATTTTAATGTTAGGCTCAAGTACTAATTTAGATAAAATTGATGGCCATTTAGAAGGAGAAATCAGCGGAATCAGCGCTTCGAACATCCCCAATTGGTTTCGCAATTTTTACAAACCCGGTGAAAAAATCAGTAGTATAGACGACTGGGATGAAAGAGTGGAAGCTATTGCTAAAGAAGCAAAAAACTGGGACATAGGAACCATTTCAGGTATTCCTTCCTGGATAGAGTTGATGTTGCAAAAAGTAATAGAATATCATAAGGTAGATTCCATCCATGATATTTGGCCAAATTTAACCGTTTACACATCAGGTGGTGTTGCGCTTGATCCATACAAAAAGAGTTTTGAAAAATTATTTAGCAAACCGGTTCAATATATCGACACCTATTTAGCTTCTGAAGGATATTTGGCAACCCAAACCCGCCCTGATACAGATTCAATGGAATTGCTTTGTGACAATGGGGTTTATTTTGAATTTGTGCCTTTTGAGGAAGACAGCGTTTTAGAATCAGGCAAAATTAATCCTGAGAAAAAGGCAGTAGGTATTTCTAAAGTAGAGGAAGGAAAGGAATATATTTTATTGATTTCTACAGTAAGTGGAGCTTGGCGCTATATGATAGGCGATACTATTAAATTCACAAATATTTCCAGAAATGAAATTAAGATAACAGGAAGGACAAAATTCTTTTTGAATGTCGTAGGCTCGCAACTTTCAGTAAATAAAATGGATGATGCCATAGAAAGTCTAAACGAAAACTTCCCCTTGAATATTAAAGAATTCACGGTTGCAGCAGTAAAAGAAGATGGAGATTACATTCATCACTGGTATTTGGGCTTGGATGAAGTTAAAAATGATTTTGATAATGAGGCAATTCAAAATCATTTGGATGAACATCTTAAAAACAGCAATAAGAATTATAAAGTGGCTCGTGATAAAGCACTGAAAGATGTAAAAATCAGCTTGATATCTGCTGAAAAATTTTTAGAATGGAATGATGCCAATAAGCATAAAGGAGGTCAGGTGAAAATGGCAAAAGTGATGAAGGAAGATGCTTTTAGGGAATGGCAAGAGTTTGTGGAGAAATAATTTTTGATTATTTGTGGTAAAATTATCACAGCCTTAGGTTGCAAAAATAAGTCATAGAGATCTTTCAGCAATAAACGAAGACTCAATGTTAAGTCAAAAATTCAATTTAACTTTTAAGGTATGTTATATTAAAAGTAAACTGTCTTTAAGTTTTATTTCATTCTCATTCTTAAAAAGAATAGACTTCCTATCTTTGCCCACAAATAATTTAACATGTCGCAAAAGAAAATAGTCATTACAGGAGGAGCAGGGTTTATTGGCTCAAATTTAGTTGAAAAATACCTTAATGATGAAAGAGTAGAAAAGGTAAGAGTCATTGATAATCTCTCCAATGGCTATTACAGCAATATTAAGGAATTTGAAGATCATCCGAAATTTGAGTTTTTCAAAGAGGATATTTGCGATTATAATAAAATGCTTGAGCTTACTGAAGGCTTTGATTTAATCAGTCATCAAGCAGCTTTAGGTTCTGTTCCAAGATCTATTGAAAACCCTATGCAAAGCACTAAAGTCAATATAGATGGAACGGTGAATATTTTGTATGCAGCGGTTCAAAATAAAATTGATAGAGTAGTTTTAGCATGTTCTTCCAGTACTTATGGTGACAGCCCAAATTTACCAAAGCAAGAAGATATAATTGGGAATCCATTAAGCCCATATGCAGTAACCAAATATGCGGTTGAGCTTTATGCTGAAGTTTTTCAAAAGACCTACGGATTGAATTTTGTTGGGCTTCGCTATTTCAATATTTTCGGTCCGAGACAAAATCCGGACAATCCTTATGCTGCTGTAATTCCGATTTTTTGTAAAGCATATATTCATGGAAATGAGCCAACTATTAATGGTGATGGTGAAACCAGCAGAGATTTCACTTTTGTGGAAAATGCTGTTCATGCCAATGATTTAGCACTTTTTACGGAAAATAAAGAAGCTTTAAATCAAATTTATAATGTGGCTTGTGGTGATCAAATGAGTTTGAATGATATGATTGGGTTATTGCAGGATTTAAGTGGGAAAGATTTAAAACCCAATTATGGACCTGAGAGACCGGGAGATGTTAAACATTCTAAAGCAGATATTTCTAAAATTGAAAATCTACTAGGCTACAAACCACAAGTTAGGTTTAAAGAAGGTTTAAAGAAGGTATATTCCTGGTACGAGAAAATGGGTTTTTAATATTTTGCTTAAAGAGAGAAATAATTAAGCAATCAATCCTTTGCCAAGTTATATAAGTAAAATCTGACAAAATCTTCCTCCTTTTCAAAATTCTCTTTTCTTTGAAACCATAATCCTTCATCATTCACAATAAAGCCTTCATATGAAGCATTGTCTGGAAATTTAAGATTTGCCAATTGCTTATGGGTTTCTTTGTCTAATATTAAAATCTGAGCATGGTATTTTTCCCTTAATTTCCTGTAGCCAAATTGGAAGTCATCCGGGTAAAGTTCTTTTACCTCTTCAACCTCTTCTTGTGGGATACCGGGACTATAATTTATTAAAATATAATTACCCAAAGTTTCAATTTGCCTAATGGCGGAGATATCACCTCGAAATGTAACACTCCCTTTATTGAATTCATTTAAAGGGAATCCTTCTACTGCTAGGTGGTTTTTAACTTCTAAATTAATGGAGGTATCGGCTGAAAGGCTGAAATCAGCATTTAGTGTATATTGGTATAAGATTGGCTCACCAGCAAAAGCTAAATAAAATTTCTGGTTCTCAATATGGGCTACAGGATCATAATCTGATGTATAATATGCTTTTCCTGCTCTAAAAATACTACTATCAGGAATTTGCCCTAAATTATAGGAGGTATCTTTACCAATTTGCACTAGCTCAATGCCTTTGAATTTTTCGTAATATTCTTCTTCTCCAGGATAGCTATCAAAGTTTCTTAAAGTATTGAATAGTAAAAATTCGCTTTGGTTTGCTTTCACAAATTTTATATTTCTTCCTACTAATCCAGCCATAATTCCTGCATTGCTAGGTGCTGGGCTTTTTTGCTTTCTGATTAATTCTCCATTTAGATTGAAATAAAATATTCCATTCATTCCATACATCACCACTTCTTCCGAATTTCTAATTCCTGGCAAACGAAATAAAAATCCAGGATTATCCGGAAGATCTTCATTTTTTGAGAATCTACCCAATATGTCACCCTCTCTATTAATAGTGATATGCTCTTCAGAAGCCCAATCAAGAAATAAGATTTTATCTCCTGTTTTGCTTACATCCGAGAGCAGTGGGTCAGCAAAAATATTAACACTAACTGAATCTTTCAGTTTGAGTGATAGATTTTGATCAATTACCCGTTCTGTTTGTTGGGAACTATCACAAGCAGAAAAAAGAAGCAGGAACAAAAATGTTCCTGCATATTTAAGTGATTTCATGAATTTTAACTGTTTTCAATATTAGTTATTCGGGACATTTAATAAGTTATCGCCCGTCTCCAAACATATCTTTCAACTTACTTTTGGCTTTGTCCTTCAGCTTTTCTTTTTCTTCCTCTGCTTTCTTCTTAGCCTCTCCTTCAGCTTTCTTTTTCAATCTATCCGCTTCTGCTTTGGCGCTGTCTTTTGCTATTTGAACTGTAGCTTCTGCTGAGTCTTTCAGGATTTTTTTACCTTCATCTAATTTATCGCTTACTTGATTTTTCACAGATGACTTAATAGAGCTTCCTCCTTCGGTTGTTGTTTTTCCTAAACCAACTTTTGGGTCGTCATAGGTTCCTCCTATATTAAAGTTAAGATTGACAGAATTGCCAACTGCATTTACATTACTACCCAATAAATTAGAGATTGCAGAATTGGCGGCTTGTCCAATACTTCCGGTTGGTACATTTAGTTTCAAATTATAAGCAATATCTCCTTCCAATCCGGTACTTCCGTCAATAGTTGCTTTATATTTCCCCATCTTTACGTCAAATGGTTTTACGCTCAATCTTCCGTCTTTAATTTCAGCCTGAACTCTTACATCATCAAATACCACTTCATTGGTATTATCTAATTTTGAAAGTGAAGTTACTCCTTGGATTACTTTAGAATCTTTAACTGCAGCATCCACAATATTGATAATCCCACCACCGGATAAGGTTGCAAAGTCCGGCATCATCTCTTGGGTTAATAATCCATTTATTGAGAAATCTGTACTGAATTTACCCTCCATTTTTTGAGCGATTGGAACAAATTTTTGCACGGTTATCACATTTTTATAAGTTTCCGGTATACTTAATTGTGAAATATCTAATCGTAAATCAAATTTAGGCTCATATTCATCTTGACTATTATATAAACCTGTCATTTGAATTGAACCTTCCAACATATCCACTTTTAATGGATCAAGCATTAAAATTCCATCTTTCACCTTTATTTGACCTACTGCATTTTTCATCACGAAATTATCATAGGTAATGGTTTGTGCTGTAGCATCAAAAATGAAGTCAATGTCTTTAGGGATTACAACAACTTCCATGGCAGTAGTGTCTTCTGCCGTTTCTTCCTCTTCTTCTGAAACTCCCATCATTTCGTTTATATCCAATAGAGTAGAGGTCAATCTCATATTCCCTTTAATGACTGCACTCTCGTCAATGGCATAAGCAATATAGTTGGTAAGATATCCATTTAAGCTGAAATCACTTTTGCCATAATTCCCTTTTAGAGTAGTAAAGTTGATGGATTCCGGATTAAAATCCATAACAGCATTGGATATGATGAAATCGGGAGCACCTTTCTCAGCATAAGAAAAATTTTGCATTTTGAGATCGCCAGTAGTTTGGAGTTTGGAGTAATCCTCATTTTCCACATCTAAATATGAACCTTTAGAATTTATATTAGCATTGATAATTCCACCCATTTTGAAATCCTGAGAAGGCTCAATTGAAGAAATAATATCTAAGTTCAGTGCACCTTGCATACTTAAATCCCAACTTGGAGAATCAAAATTATTAACTTTTGCTCTTGCGGTAAATCTGTCTTTGTCTATAGTTAAACCGAAATTTTTTACTTCTAAAAATCCCTCAGTCATATCACCTGATTTTGATTCTGCATGCATTTCCATGGCAATCTTTTCGATTGGAAGTGGAACATCCGGAGATTTAACGAAAGCATCTCTTACTACCAAGTCTACTGCAAAACCGGGCATGCTTGTTTCACTATAAACTCCTTTTACAAATCCTGAAAAATCAAATTCCCCTCTAGTTTCTAAATCTTCAAAACCATCGGCATACATGCCAGGCACTAAAGAAAGAATGTTTTTGAATTGAGTATCAGTGGTTGCAAAGTTGATATCCATTTCATAATCATCGGTAGGCATGGCAAAAAATCCATCAAAACTTAAATGAAACTCATTCAAGCTTGCCTTAGCGTCTTTAAAAGTAAATTTCATGCTGTCCATATCCATTCCCAAAAACAAATCAGCTTTTAAAGTTTTATGAGCCACATATACATCCCCATCATAAGCAAAAGAAAAATCTTCTGCTGTAGTTTGAGTCTGCATATCAAATACAGTTTGGGTAAAATCGCCATTTCCTTCGTGATTTACCCCCAAAAGAGAAATTGCTACATCACTCATTTGGTCATAATAATTGATTCTCCCATTTATTATTTCCCAATGGTCAATTCCAAGCTTTACCTCTTCATCTGAGCTGGTTTCTGCTTCCACTTCTTCTGAAGGGAAAGTAATATCATAATTAGCGGAACCGTCTTCTAGTACCAAAATATTGATTAAAGGTTCATCTAACATAATACCTTTAATATTTAGTGGATCTCCTTTAATGATGGCAACTATGTCTATTTCAACTGAGAAATTCTTTGCGGCAAATAAAGTATCACCCTCAAAAGTGTCATTTCCCGTAATGGAAAAATCTCGAACACCTAAGTTCAGATTTGGGAAATCTGATAATAAAGAGATGTCAATTTTAGAAGGATCGAAATTAACCTTTGCATTAATTGATTTATCGATTTCAGTCTGAACTGCAGAAACTATTCTATCTTTAAAAAGAATAGGAACTAAAACGATGGTTAGAACAAATAATGCAATTATACTTCCTAGAACGATTAGTAGCTTTTTCATAATTTAATCTTGCTTTTATACTAAGTAAATTTATAAATAATAACGATAGGAAAAGAATAAGGTGTGATATTCAATTAATATTTTAGGATTAGTATCATTTATTTTTCTTTAATACAATTATTGCTACTCTATTATTAACAAATGCTAATTCATTGAGTTGATATTCAAATATAAATTATGAAAAAGACTTTAAGGCTAATTCTTGGTGATCAACTGAATGAAAGGCATTCTTGGTTCTCAGAAGTGAATAAAGATGTGGTTTATGTGATGATGGAAATGCGTCAGGAAACCGATTATGTAACCCATCATATTCAAAAAGTAACGGCTTTTTTTTCTGCCATGAGAGCATTTTCAACTGAAATTAAAAGTAAAGGTCATGATTTTATTTATCTAAAAATAAATGAAGATGGCAATGAGCAGTCTTTGATAAAAAATATTAAGAAAATAATAAGTGAGTTTAGTTTTGAGCATTTTGAGTATTTGTTGCCCGATGAATATCGGCTTGACGAGCAGTTAAAACAACTATGTGAAGAGATTTCTATTTCTACTCAGGCAGTAGATACAGAACATTTCCTCACTAAAAGAAATGATATAGCAGAGTTTTTCAAAGGTAAAAAACAGTTCCTAATGGAAAACTTCTATAGGAAAATGAGAAGAGATCATGATATTCTTATGAATGGAAAAGATCCTGTGGGGGAGAAGTGGAATTTTGACCATGATAACCGGAATAAATATAAAGGAGAAGTTCCAATTCCACCCGCTTATAGTTATAAAAAGGATGTTTCTGAGGTTGTAGAAGATATTGCAAAAGCTGGGATCAAAACTATTGGGACAATTGATGAATCAAATTTTCACTGGCCAATGGATAGGAGGCAAGCCTTACAATTTGCACGCTATTTTTGCCGTGAGTTACTACCCTATTTTGGAACTTATCAAGATGCCATGCATACTGAGGAAAAGTTTTTGTTCCATTCTAGAATTTCGTTTGCCTTAAATTCCAAATTGATTAGCCCTAAGGAATTGGTAGAAAAAGTAATTGAAGCTTGGGAGGAAGATCAAGATAAAATCAATATTGCGCAAGTGGAAGGTTATATTAGACAAGTGATTGGCTGGCGTGAATTTATGCGTGGAATATACTGGGCGAAAATGCCTGATTATGCTGGGTTGAATTACTTCGGACATGATAGGAAACTTCCTAATTTTTACTGGACAGCTAAAACCAAAATGAAGTGTATGGAGAAATCCATCAAACAATCTTTGTCAGAATCCTATGCTCATCATATTCAACGTTTAATGGTTACAGGAAATTTTGCTTTGCTAAATATGACAGATCCCGCTGAAGTGGATAAATGGTATTTAGGAATTTATATAGATGCCATTGAATGGGTAGAAATTACGAATACCCGTGGCATGAGCCAATTTGCAGACGGAGGAATCGTAGGCTCAAAACCATACCTTTCAAGCGCTAATTATATGCATAAAATGAGTAATTATTGTCCTAATTGTCATTATGATCATAAAAAGAAAACGGGTGATAAGGCCTGTCCATTCAATAGTCTGTACTGGAATTTCTATAATACACATCGTGATAAGCTGGAGAAAAATCAGCGTGTTGCCATGATGTACAGAACATGGGACAAAAAATCAAATGAAGAAAAGAATGAATTGTTAACACAAGCCGATTATTACCTTAATCATGTGGATGATTTATAGAAATCGGTTAAGAAACAGTATAAAAAACTAAGAGCTAGCACCTTAAAAACATTTAATTTCATCTTTTATATTACCTTTTTATTATTTTTATTAATTAATTGTTAACTTTATATAAGAGAAAATCGTTATATGTTAACAATTTGTTAATATTGAAAGTATTCAATGCACCATATCGAAACTATTTTAAAGTCATTCTTTTCGGATTGATAATGTTATTTTTGAGCTTTAATTATACTGTAGATGCTCAGAATTTTAATCCGAAGAATGAAGAGTTATTAAATGATATTGCTTTCATCTCATCTGTTGAAAAGTTTGAAAATCATAAGCAGTGGAATAGCTTAGTAAGAAAACTTGATAGAAAGTCTAGTGCAGATGCGGAGTATTTTCTGGAATACCTATTCTATAAAACCCATCAAAAGCTTTTAAAGGACTACAATAAAGGGACAACTTTTACCAATTTGTTAGAAACAGGAAGTTATGATTGCGTTTCTGCAAGTATCACCTATTCTGTTTTGCTGAAGTATTTTGATATTGAACACAGCATTATTGAAACAGATTACCATGTTTTCATTATTGCAAAAGTGAATAATCAAGAATTTATTTTGGAAACTACGGATCCTAGCTACGGATTCGTTTCTAATGCAGAAGAGGTAAGAGAATTTAAAGCAGATTTTCTGCCTAATGTAAATTCTACTCATTTAAATCAAAATGAAGCAATTGGGAATTTAGTATATGGACAACCAAATTCTAAGACCATTTATAAAGAAATAAGCTTAAGACAATTAAGCGCTTTGCAATTCTTTAATCAAGGCTTGATAGCCATTCAAAACAATGATTACAGATTGGCCTCAAGAAGATTACAGCAAGCCTTGAATCTTTATGATTCAGAGAGAATTAATATGCTATTTAAAATAGTTGCTCCTTAATAAATAAGTCTAGATTTTTATTAACTTCTTGAAGTTATTTCGTCCTCTTTTTAAAGATAAGGATTGGGGAAGAATTAATAATTAAGAATGACGAATTATTCATATCTAATTATTTGAGTACAAAATTCAAATTTCTTTTTTCTCTTCAAAATATCAAAAACTTAATCTTAGCTTAAAGGTTTTATTTCATTAATCTTATAAATTAGCAATTGATAAAAATAAACCTTCATTTTATATGCCTAAGCTAATACTTTTAACAACACTTCTTGTAGCTACTTTTCCTTCACTTTTTGCTCAAGATCAGACATTTGAATTTGAGGATAAAGAGACTTTGACTTTAGCGTTTGGATCTTGTAATCGCCAAAATTTGGATCAGCCTTTATGGGAGCCCATTATGAACCATAATCCAGATTTATTTATGTTTTTGGGTGATAATATTTATGGTGATACTGATGATATGGAGGTATTGGAAGAGAAATATGAGTTTCAAAAAAATCATCCTGACTATGAAAAATTGAGAGCACAAATGCCGGTTATAGGCGTTTGGGATGATCATGATTATGGAAAAAATGATGCAGGAAAAGAATATCCATATAAAGAGGAAAGTCAGCAGCTGTTCTTAGATTTTTTTGATGTTCCAGAAAATGATGCTAGAAGAGAAAGAGCAGGGGTTTATTCTTCATATGATTTGAAATGGAAATCTCATACTATTAAAGTAATCTTGTTAGATGCGAGATATCATAGAGATGATTTAGAACGGGTTAATAGAGTTTATCAAAAGAATGAGGAGGGGACAATTTTAGGAGAGGAGCAGTGGGCTTGGTTGGAAAGTGAGCTTTCTGATGAAGTTTCTTTATTTATAATTGCTAGCGGAATTCAATTTATACCGGAAGATCATGATTACGAAAAATGGGCAAATTTCCCGCAAGAAAGAGAAAGACTATTTGATTTAGTGCAAGAGAAACAGCCTAAAGGAGCTTTGTTTTTGAGTGGAGATCGACATATAGCCGAAATTTCGAGTATGCAAGTAGAAGAGCTGAACTATCCATTAATTGATGTTACCTCTAGCGGATTAACTCATGTTTGGGAAAATGCGCCCCAGGAACCTAATCAACACAGAATAGGGAAGTTAATAAATGAATTAAATTATGGTTTAGTGAAAATTGAAGAAACTGAAAACGGACTAAGAGTGATTTCTGAAATTAGAGGAAAAGATCAGGAATTGTTTCAGGTCTTCGGCATGGTTTACTGATTTTTTAACCATCTTTTTTTTAACCATAAGGTGCACAGAGTTTTACACTGAGTTGCACGAAGAAATATTGTATTTTTTAATATTTTATATTGATTTGATGACACGAAGCTTTTGGTGTAATACCAATATTGCTCTTACCAAGTGTCCTTGGTGAAATTCTCAGTGTAACTCTGTGGTTATACCAAGTAGTCTTTTGCTGTTTTAGATATTTATACTAAAGCTGAAGGTGACATTATGATATAATTCATCAATTGGAACTATAGGACTTGGATCGTACATATTTTGATAAAGTAAAGTCAAGCCCAAATATTCAGTCAGTTTGTAGGTAACCCTTGAGCTACTTCCTGCTCTTGGAGTTTTAAATAAGTTTTGAATATCGTCCTGATAATAAACACTGAAATCCAATAAAAACTTATCTGCCAATCTTTGTTTGTAGCTAATGTAACTACCCAATCTGATCAATTCATTGGCTATCGGGTTTGCAGGATTAGGTATAGTTTCTGTAGCAGGCACACCTCTATAATCCCATCTTTCATATTCATAGAAAGGTCCTGTGCCAGCAAAAATTCCAGAATTCTTTTTGTATAAAACCCTCCATCTTAAATTAAATCCAGCAGCATATTTTCTGTCTAACCCTCTTACTTCATTCCAATGAGCCTGAAAATAGGGTTCTATTGCAAAAGGAAGTGTGTCCTGAATCCTTCTATATTCTATGTATAAATACCCTCCACTTTCGAATGTCTCATCACCAAATCGAGATAATTCCACTTTATTGGCTATAGTCATAGCATTTTCCTCAAATAGAAGTGAGAAATCAGCCGTGTTTTCAAATTTAATTAAGTCTTCCTTTAGATTCTGATATTGAAAACTTGGGACAATATTTCCTTTTACATGCTTTGTTGTATCCAGAATTACAGCAAAATTCTCATAATGTAGAATTTGACCAAATACTGATGATGAGAAAAATATAAGAATTAGGAATAAATAAAATTTAGGCATAAGTCTATTCTATTATTACATGATCTGAAGTTATTAAAAATTATATATAATATTAATTAATATCTGGCTTCAATGTTTACCATAGAAAAATACGCTCTTCATAGTACCTTAAAGGATTTAATACGGAAAGTGCATTTATTGAAAATTATTTCTAAGTTTATAATGGTATAAAATCAAATCTACTTTCACATGTATGTAAATAGGAATTACGGTTTTTGGATGACTTTCAAATGGTCAGGAAAGCCTTTTTTATGGGGTTTAGTTTATGCATTTATCATTTCATTTTTAGCTTATATTTTTGATTTGAACTTTAATTTGCCTTGGCAGCCTTTAAGTGTAATCGGTATTGCAGTAGCATTTTACTTAGGCTTTAAAAATAATAGTTCTTATGATAGAACTTGGGAGGCAAGAAAAATTTGGGGTGAGATTGTGAATAATAGCCGATCATTTGGTGCAGCGGTTTGCAGTTTTGTGAGTGGAGTTAACTCAGATGATATTAAAAAGGATTTGATCTACCGACATATTGCTTGGCTAACTGCCCTTCGTTATCAGTTGAGATTAAGCAAAGAATGGGAGCATAAAGACATGAGATTGGATAAGCTTTTTAGTGCTACAGTTTGCGATGCCTATATTCATAAATTGGATGCTGAACTCTTGAAATTTATTTCTCAAGAAGAATTGGCTACATATAATAAGAGTACAAATGTGGCTACCCAAATCATGAGAAAGCAATCTGAGAGGCTTCAAAAACTGAGAAATCAAAACTATTTTGAAGATTTCCGTCATATGGAATTCTATCATTTAATAAGTGAATTTTATAATGGGCAAGGTAAATCGGAAAGAATCAAAACGTTTCCATTTCCAAGGCAATATGCTTCCACTGCATTGTGGCTTACTTTTGTTTTCGCTTTTTTAGTACCTTTCGGGATGTTGGATATCTTTAAAAACATGGCAGAATGGATGTATTGGATTTCACCATTATTGTCTGCTCTTGTGATTTGGGTATTCTTCTTAATGGAAAAAATTGGGGACTATTCTGAGAATCCGTTTGAAGGAACCTATAATGATGTACCGATTACGGCAATTTCAAGAACAATCGAAATTGATCTACGTGAAATGATTTATGATGCAAATATTCCTGAACCAGCAAAGGCAGAGAATGGGTTTTTGTTGTGAACAGACTTGATATTCTTGCCAATGTTAAAATGTTAAAACTTGCTTCCACTATCTAGATTTTTTCGCTTTAGCGAAAAATCTTTTGTTTTCTTTTGACTCTTTGTGGTGGGAATAAGCTACCGATAGTACAGATTAATAAACTTTACTTTTTAACCACAAAAGAACAAGAGAACACAAAAGAAAATAACCAAGTTATTTTTCAGGTTTGCAGAAATGGTATTTTATAGAATTAAATTCTACTTTCGTCTTAAAATAGCCGATAATTGAAGGGAAACATTAAGCAAAGTCATTTTAGCACTAGCGTTTCTTTCCAAGTAGTAAATGGCTTTATTCAGGATTTCATTCATCTGGGCAATCTTTTCCAAGCTTAGGGTTTTGCTGAATTTCATCACAAATTGCTCATGTTCATCAGGAACCCTCATCAGTTCAGTACTTTGCATTAAAGCCACTAGAGATTCCCTCAAAATATTCTCAGCATGAACCAGCCATTGCTGCTGATTCATTTTGCCCCATTTATGGAAATCATCAGAACGCTTTACCAATTTGGTATAATCATTTGCCCAGCATTCTCTCATCCATTGCTCAAATTCCTGTTGTGCATCATCTGAAACATCATCGATCAGTTCTGCTGCTTTGTGCAAATCTCCTTGAGAAATATGGGCTAATTGCTTTGCTTGATTTTCAGGTACCTGATATTTTGAAACTAGAATTTCCTTCACTTCTTCATCAGAGTAATTAGGGATATGAACCGCTTGTGTTCTCGAAATGATGGTACCAATTAATTTTTCCCTATCATTAGAAACTAGCAGGAATACCGTTTTATCAGAAGGTTCTTCAATAATTTTCAAAAGTGCATTGGCTGCTGAAGGGTGCAAATATTCGGGCAACCAAATCAGCATGACTTTGTAAGCCCCTTCAAAGGCTTTTAAAGAAAGATTTCGGATGATGTTTTTACTTTCATCTTTAGCGATATTCAGCTGTTTGTTTCCAGTTCCAAGATGATCAACCCAATTTGAAGCAGAGGCAAAAGGATCTTTTAACAGAAATGACCTCCAATATTTCATAAAGTTATTACTCAATTTCGAGTCATTACCTTTAATGCTATCGTTTGCAGCAGTAGGGAATGAGAATTGAAAATCCGGATGGATGAATTTTGCATTTTTGTGGCAGGATTTACACTCACCACAAGCATCATTCTCACCCTGGTTTTCGCAATTTAAATAGGTAGCATATGCTAGTGCCATTGGTAAATTAGCTGCTCCTGATTTTCCCCAAAAAAGTTGAGCATGAGCAATTTTACCAGTTTTCACACCCTTTATCAGTTGTTCTTTTAAATCAGTAAGTCCTGGTATGTCGGCAAAAAGCATAAACTTATTTTTTAGCTGTCTTCAAGTTTCTTTAATCCTACTTCTTTTTTCTCTTTTCTTTTATGGATAATAGCTGAAATATAAATACTTATTTCATATAAAATTATAAGCGGAAAAGAGATTAATAATTGACTTATAGGATCTGGTGGAGTGATAAAAGCACTAATCACCAAAATTACCACTATCGCAATCTTTCTATATTGTTTCAAAATCTGAGGATTGATTATTCCCGCTTTGCTCATAAATAGGATTACCATAGGCAATTGAAACATCAAGCCACATGCTAAAACGAGCATAGTTAAAGTTGAAACATAAGATGTAATATCAAACTCATTCAAAACAGTAGGGTCGACTTGATAATTCGCTAAAAAGTTGATTGAGATGGGAGCAACTATATAATAGCCAAATAATACTCCTGACATAAATAATAAGCTGACGAAAAAAGTAGCACCTCTACTGGTTTTCTTTTCTTTTTCGTACAAGGCAGGACTCACAAATCGCCACATTTCCCAGAAAAAATACGGGAAAGCTACTATGATTCCCAATACAATTGAGGAAGTTATATGCATGCTAAACTGCCCTGTCATTTTTCTACTTTGAATAATGAAAGGCAATTCATCTATACAAAAAGCAGTTGAATTCGCTACAGTTTGCCCTAATTGACAAGCCATTTGGTAAAACCAGAAATCAGGTCTGGAAGGCCCTAATATTAAGGTTCCAAAGACAAATTCTTTAGAAGCAAAGGCTACAATAGATAAAATTACAACAGCGGACAAAGCCCTTACGATATGCCATCGAAAGGCTTCCAGATGATCTAAAAAGCTCATCTCCGCTTGTGGTTGATCTGCTGGCATATATTGTTATATGAAATCTAAATTAAAATTAGATAAAAATTTGATGATTGCTTGTGATTATCAAGCCATGTCAGAATTATTTGAATAATGGAAACTCTACCATCCATTCATTAATCTCATTTTTCACTGAAGCGATTTTTTGCTTATCCTCATGTTGAGTGATCACAGTGTCAATGAAACCTACTATTTTTTCCATATCAGCTTCCACCAAACCTCTGGAAGTGACAGCTGCAGTACCGATTCTCATACCAGAAGTAACAAATGGAGATTTATCATCAAATGGCACCATGTTTTTATTGATAGTGATATCAGCTTCACCTAAAACAGCCTCAGCTATTTTACCCGTAATGCCTTTAGATCGTAAATCAATTAACATTAAGTGATTGTCAGTTCCGCCAGAAATGATTTTATAATCTCTTTCCATAAATGCTTTTGCCATCACTTCAGCATTTTTCTTCACTTGAAGGATGTAATTGAAATACTCATCCGTTAAGCACTGACCAAAAGCCACTGCTTTAGCAGCAATTACATGCTCCAAAGGACCTCCTTGAGTTCCAGGGAATACGCCAGAGTCTAACAGTTGTGTCATTTTACGTAATTCTCCTTTTGGATTTTTGTAACCAAATGGATTATCGAAATCATCACGCATCATAATCAAACCACCTCTTGGTCCACGTAAAGTTTTGTGCGTAGTGGTCGTAACAATGTGGCAATAGTCTAATGGATCATCCAATAAGCCTCTTGCAATTAAACCACTCGGATGAGAAATATCAGCTAACAAAATAGCACCAACTTCATCGGCTACTTCTCTTAATTTTTTATAATTCCATTCACGGCTGTATGCAGAAGCTCCGCAAATGATCATTTTTGGTTTTTCTTTTTTAGCGGTTGCTTCCACTTTATCCCAATCGATTAAGCCGGTTTCTTCCTCAACCCCATAAAATGAAGGCTGATATAATTTTCCTGAAAAATTAACAGGTGAGCCATGTGTTAAGTGACCACCATGTGATAAATCAAACCCTAATATTTTATCTCCTGGATTTAAGCAAGCCAACATTACAGCAGCATTTGCTTGAGCACCAGAATGTGGCTGAACATTAGCCCAAGTAGCTCCAAATAATTCTTTGACTCTATCGATTGCTAAATTTTCAACCTCATCTACAACTTCACATCCTCCATAATATCTTTTACCTGGTAAGCCTTCAGCATATTTATTGGTCAATACGCTTCCCATAGCTTCCATAACTTCAGGTGAAGTGAAATTTTCTGATGCTATTAATTCAACACCTGTTTCTTGTCTTTTTTGTTCCTTCTTAATGAGGTCGAATATTATATTGTCTCTTTGCATTTTGTATACCAATTTGGGCTTAAAATTAGCGCAGAATTACGGGATAAACAATTGAATACCTTGAAGCTTTCTTATTTGGACAGATTAAATTATGAATAGCTTGAAAAAAATAGCCTTAAAACTAAAAAAGCATGCATCTAATTAAAGAAAGCATGCTTTAAATTTAAAAATGATAGTGATGATTAATTAATCATCTATTGTTACATGTCCCCAATTGTGTCCTTTTCTAATTCTGTTCAATTGTGTATGAGTGATTCCAAACTGTCTAGCGATTTGACTGTATCTAGTCTTTTCGTTTTTCAGCATTTTTTTAATTACTCTCACATCTGATTCTGTTAATTTATAACCCGTAACCCTTTTCTTTAAAACTTTAGGATTTTTATTGTTATGATCAGCTAATTCTCTTTCGGAAACCCACTTTAGATTACTGACATGATTGTTTGATTTATCATAATCTAAGTGAGTAACATACACCTGATTGTCACTATCCTTCGGGATAAATGATTCAGCAACCAGACGGTGCACATAATAGCTTTGAGTGATTCTTTTATCAAAACGAACCATGATGGCTTGATAGCCATTTACATTTGATCCTTTGATGATTTTTCCGGTTTCACGAGTCGAATAACTTTTTATCCTACCGTAATTCGAGACTTCGTATTTGGCATGAGGAAGATCCACATTAAATTCAATCTCTTTCCACTTTTCCAGTTTTGGATCCATGTTCTTTCTTAGTTATAGTTTATGCTTAGTTTTTTATTAAAATTAAAGGTAGGTAATTAAATTAATAAAAAAAATACTATAATTCTTAGATTAGTCATAATTGTACTTTTTTCGCCAAAGATTTTGTAGGGTTTGTCGAAAATCTTTCTCTCTAGCATTGTCCTGGGGCTCGTAGAGGGTGTTTTTGCTAATTTCTTCAGGCATAAACTCTTGAAAGGCAAAATTCCCCGGAAAGTCATGAGAATACTTATATCCACTACCGTAATTCATATCTTTCATCAATTTTGTTGGGGCGTTTCGCAAATGTAGCGGAACAGATAAGTCCCCAGTATCACGCACTAATTGTCTTGCTTTTTTGATAGCTAAATAGGAAGCATTACTTTTTGGAGAGCAGGCTAGGTAGGTAACACACTGAGCTAATACGATCTCTGCCTCTGGATACCCAATCATGCTAACAGCTTGAAAAGTGTTAGTAGCAATTAATAAAGCATTGGGATTAGCAAGTCCGATATCCTCAGAAGCTGAAATCAATAATCTTCGGGCAATGAATTTTACATCTTCTCCGCCTTCTATCATTCTGGCCAGCCAATAAAGTGCTGCGTTGGGGTCACTTCCTCTTATGCTTTTAATAAATGCAGAAATAATATCATAATGCTGTTCACCAGACTTATCATAAATCGCCATTCTATTTTGAGCAATTTCTTTGACTTGCTCATTGGTGATTACTATTTTTTCATCCTTTCCATAAGCATCAATTACCAATTCAAATAAATTCAATAATTTTCTGGCATCACCACCTGATAGCTGAATCAAAGCTTCGTATTCCTTGATTTCAATATTGAGCTCTTTTAATTTTTCATCATTTGCCAAAGCGGTATTCAACAATCCTTTTAAATCTTCTAATTCTAATGCTTTGAGAGTATAAACCTGACAGCGTGATAGCAAAGCAGAGTTGACCTCAAAAGATGGATTTTCAGTGGTGGCACCGATCAGAGTAATTACTCCTTTTTCTACAGCGCCTAATAATGCATCTTGTTGTGATTTATTAAATCGGTGAATTTCATCTATAAATAAAATGATTTTTCCGGATCGGGAGGCTCTCTGAATGACTTCCCTAACATCTTTCACGCCCGCACTGATGGCACTTAATGTTTGAAATGGTGCTTTCACCTGGTTGGCTATGATATTGGCAATGGTGGTTTTGCCCACACCTGGAGGTCCCCAGAAAATCATAGAAGGCACTTTCCCTTGGGCAATTGTCAATCTTAAAACTCCCTTTTCGCCTACTAAATGCTGTTGTCCGACTAATTCTTCCAGTTTAGTGGGGCGCATTCTTTCTGCAAGTGGTTTATCTTCTCCAAATATCATAATTATTTAATTTTAAAGAGCTCGATTCTAAGCTACCAAAAACCTGTCAGGTTTGTTCTTGATAGCATTGATGGATAACTTGAAATATTTCTACGAAAAATACTAGAAACCTGACAGGTTTCTTTAGCCAATTTCATCTCCTGCGCGAGTTTAATATTAGCTTTGGTATTTAACCTGCAATATCCACATATTCCATTAGTTTTGCCAAATGAATAAGACTTGGCAAATTCATGGAGCACTCGCGCTAGTAGGTTTAATATACGGAGCAAATTATGTCATCGCCAAAGGCGTGATGCCTAATTATATGAGTCCCAATGCTTTTATATTGTTAAGAGCAACAGTGGCGACTATTCTCTTTTGGGTTTATCACGCTCTTACTTCCTCAGAAAAAGTAATTAGAAAGGAAGATTATTGGCTATTTGCCAAATGTGCAGTTTTTGGGGTGATGGGTAATCAGCTGATTTTTTTCAACGGCTTAAGCTTGACGAGCCCGGTAAATGCTAGCATCATCATGACGGCTAATCCAATTATAGTATTGGCTATTTCTTTTTGGTTACTGAATGAGAAGATTACTTGGCGTAAAGTTATCGGACTCCTCATAGGAGCATGTGGTGTGATTTTATTAGTGCTGAATAAGGAAGTCAGTTTGGAAAATGATGCCTTTTTAGGTGATATTTTTATTTTCCTCAATGCCACATTCTATGCGATTTATCTGGTGATGGTAAAACCCTTAATGCAGAGATATGAGCCCATTATGGTTGTAAAATGGGTATTTCTTTTCGGGACTATGATGATTGTCCCTTTTGGAATAGTACCGATTTTTGATGTGGAATTTCAGGAGTTTCCTGCTGAAATATGGTGGAGTATAGTTTATGTAATTATTGGAACTACATTTTTGGCCTATCTTTTAAATGCAATGGCTTTAAAGCATGTGAATTCTACTATAGTGGGCTATTATATTTATTTACAACCCGTTTTTGCTACTTTCATCACTATTTTAATTGGACAAGAAGTTTTCAAATGGGAGAAAGCGCTATTTGCATTGATGATATTTTTTGGAGTATATTTAGTAAGTCAACAACGAAAAGCTAGAAATGAAGAAGCGACTAATTGAAATTAAATGGGGATTAATCTTTGTGATTATGATGCTCATTTGGATGTATTTTGAAAAAGCCATGGGTTGGCATGATGAAAAGATTGCAGAGCATGCGACTTACACCAATTTTGTAGCCATTCCAGCTATATTGGTTTATGTATTTGCCTTATTGGAAAAGCGAAAGAAGCATTATAAAAATGTAATGAGTTGGAAGCAAGGATTCGTTTCTGGGATGATCATCACAGCAGTAGTCGTGATTTTAACACCATTCAGTCAAATGGTAACCCATGATTTGATTTCGCCTGAATATTTTGAGAATGTTTCTGCTTATGCTGTAAATGAAGGTCAAATGACCCAAGCAGAGGCAGATGCGTATTTCAATTTGAAGACTTATCTGTGGCAGAGTGCTGTGTTTGCTCTTGTAATAGGGGCTGTAACTTCGGCTTTGGTGGCTGTTTTTGTGAGGAGGAAGGGGTGAGTTTTGAACTTAAGAAGTTATTTAATATGTTTAAATATTAAAATATTAAGCAAAATAAATGAGCAAAGAAGAAATTTTAAATGAGATATCTCTTATGTCTTTTGATGATAGAAAAGAGATTATTCAATTTGCAATGAAATCTTTAGAAAGAGATAGTAAAGCTGAAATGAAAGATGCAGTTGAAGAGATGTTGGTGGAGTACAAAACTAATAAAGAGTTAACAGCATTTACTTCAATTGATTTTGATGAATTTTATGAAGCAAAATGAAATTTGGTTAATAAACCTTGACCCTACAATAGGAGCAGAAATTAAAAAGACAAGACCTGCATTGATTGTAAATGATGATGCTTTAGGAAAATTGCCTTTAAAGGTTGTAGTTCCTTTAACTGATTGGAAATCCAAATATGAAGTAGCCCCTTGGATGGTTAAAGTAACTCCAAATAATAGAAACAATTTGTCAAAACCTTCTTCTGCTGATTGCTTTCAGGTTCGTTCTGTTTCTGAAAAAAGATTTGTAAAGAAAATTGGTGATATTGATTTTGAAATTTCAGAGTCAGTAAAAGTAGCACTATCCAAAGTATTCTCAATTCACATTTAAATCATATAAATTTCTTATTCGTAAATTTTTCCCCTTAATTTTACCGCATGGGTGAATTCTTTTATCGATTCGGTATTTCATTGTTGAGCGTTGGGGTAAAACTCCATGCGCTGATAAATGCCAAATCCAAAAAATTTGTAGAAGGTCGAAGGTATTTGTTTCCTCAGCTGGAGGAAAGGTTTAAATCAGTTGACCAGCCAGTAGTTTGGTTTCATTGCGCATCTTTAGGTGAATTTGAACAAGGCAGACCTTTGATTGAAGCTTTTAAACAAGAATATCCCGATTTTTTTATTCTGCTGACTTTCTTTTCCCCTTCAGGTTATGAAGTCCGCAAAAACTATGAACTGGCGGATTACATCTGCTATATGCCATTGGATACTTCTCATAATGCTGAACGATTTGTTAAAATTACCCAACCTAAGCTGGCATTTTTTGTGAAATATGAGTTCTGGCATTATCATTTGAAAGCATTATCGGAAGCGGATTGCTGGGTTTATTCAGTTTCCGCTATATTTCGTTCCAATCAGAGGTTTTTTAAATTCTACGGAGGATTTTACCGAAAAATATTGAAGCAATTCGACCATATCTTTGTGCAAAACAAAACAGTGGCTGCTTTGCTAAAAGGGATTAATCTTTATAATGTAAGTGTAAGTGGAGATACCCGATTTGATAGAGTGAAATCTATTACGGATAGTGTGAAACCTCAGGAGATGTTTGCTGAATTTTCCAAAGATCAGCCTGTTTTAATAGGAGGAAGTACGTGGGAGCAAGACATAAAAGTAATAGCACCTTTTTTACAGCAAAATCCTGAATGGAAAGCCATTATTGCCCCACACGATATTAGTGAAGCTAATTTAAAACTGCATGAGGAGGTTTTGAAAATTCCTACTAGTCGTTACAGCAAAATAGATTCTGAAGCAACAACGAAACCAAGAGTGATCCTAATTGACAATATAGGAATGCTTTCTTCCTTATATCAATATGGTAAAATAGCTTTTATAGGTGGAGCTTATGGAGACGGCTTGCATAATACTTTGGAAGCCGCTTGTTTTGGCTTGCCCGTATTTTTCGGAAATAAAAATTACCGTAAATTTCAGGAAGCATTGCATTTATTAGATGCTAAAGCTGCTTTTAAAGTAGCAAATGCTCAGGAATTTTTATCTATTATGAATTCAGATGACTTTAAAATTGAGGAATCTTCCCAAAGAGCTTTGGAATATGTCAATCAAAATATTGGAGCAAAGGATAAAATTATGAAGCATATTGCACCTATCATCCAAAAAATGAAGCTATCATGATGAAGGGAAGAGTTTTTAAATCGACAGGGAGCTGGTACACTGTATTGGCGGAGGGAAAATTTTATGAGTGCCGATTGAGAGGTAAGCTCCGCTTGGATGATGAAAAAGTCACCAACCCTGTGGCGGTGGGCGATTGGGTGAATATTGCACCTGAAAATGACACGGAAGCCATTATTAAGGATGTACTCCCTAGGGAAAATTATATTATTAGGAAATCAACTCGGAAAAAGAAACATAGCCATCGTCTGGCAGCCAATATTGATCAGGCAGTTTTAATAGTGACTTTGGCTTTTCCTAGAACTAGCTTGGGTTTTATTGATCGTTTTTTAGTGAGTTGTGAGTCGTTCAGGATTCCAGCTGTATTGGTATTTAACAAAGCTGATTTATTGGATGAGGAGGGATTGGAATATTATGAAGCACTCAAATTTGATTATCAGGAGTTAGGCTATAAAGTGTTGCTCGTCTCCGCTGAGGAAAATATTGGAATAGAAGAGTTAAAAGCTGTTTTGGAAGGAAAGACTTCCCTCTTTGCCGGACACTCAGGAGTAGGGAAATCTACTTTACTGAATTTGATTTCGCCTCATATTGAGCAAAGAATAGGAGAGGTGTCGGAATCAGTGGGCAAGGGAATTCATACCACTACTTTTGCGGAAATGTTTGAAGCCTGGGAAGGAGCTTTTGTGATTGATACGCCCGGTATAAAAGAATTGGGGCTTTGGGATATAGGTAATGAAGAATTAAGCCATTATTTCCCTGAGATGCGAGAATATATAGGAGAATGTAAGTTTAATAATTGCACGCATACTCATGAGCCGGGATGTGCTTTCAGAAAAGCGATGGAAGAAGGGAAAATCGCGCCTAGTCGTTATGAAAGTTATTTGAGTATTTTGGAAGATGAGGATAGTCATCGGTAGTTAACCGCAAAGTCGCCAAGGCGCAAAGAAAATAAAAAATTAACAAGAGACTTTATCTCAGATGAAATGTCGGACATTATTAATGTCAGAGAAAGTACAGACAAATAAAAATTAAAGGAATGAATATATGAAAAAGTGGAAAATAGCTTTTTGGTGTTGCCTAACACTGCTTGTTTTTGTGACTTTGGTTTCTGCATATTCAATCATCGACCAAGCATATGCAATGACTTATCATAAAGTTAGTTACGTTGAAATGGAAGATGATTTTGAGAATTTGATTGATGTTGTTAATAAATCAGATTTAACAAAAAGTCAAATTGAAAAAGTATTAAAAGATCATAATCAATACGAATTTATGGAGTTTCAAAAAGACACAGTTTCTTTAAACCGAATATCATTGATTTTTAAAAATGGAAAGCTTGATAGGATCCTAAATCATTAGTTGAAAAAGCTAAGAATAGTCAGACATTAAAAAATGTATTCCAGCAATTACTTCTTCTTAAATGCTTTAGCTACAAAGTATAGTCCTGGAATATTGATGATGATAATCACTGTAGGTAAAAACCATTCGCCTAATGCTTCAGAATTTTCTGTTTTAGCATTTACAATTTTGTAAATTATAAAAGCAAATACAAAAACTATAATTAAGTTCAATATTCTGATTAAGTTAGTGGCATTTTTGTATTGCCTTTCAGCATTTTCCTCGGTGATTTCTGTGGGATAATTAAAGATGTGTGGATATTTATTTAAAATAAATAATCCAATAAAAATGACTATTCCTAACAGCGGGAGAAAAAAAATAGATTGTTTATCTCCATATCTATCAGCTTCTCCTGAGGCGTTAAAATGAACTGGAATTTCGCTATCAAGCTCTGAATATGACAGGATAACATAAGCCCATGCAAGCAGAAGAATTGCTAAGGTGGCAATCTCAATTAAGTAATTAAAGGTTGTTTTTTGAAGTTTAATTTTAGGTCTGTTGTTTTGCATTTTTGGTTCTAGAATTATATGGTTTGATGGTTGGAACTGTCTAATTGTAGTTAAAAAAATGGTGATTTCATTTATCGGTCAGACGGTTTCAACCGTCAGACCTAGGGCTAAGAGATTTTGGTGAAATTACCTAAATTTTTAGCACACACTGCTGCTCCCCTGTTTTAGGGGAGCTGTCCGAAGGACTGAGGGGTTTTAATCCCTATTTCCTCATCACAACATCAGCAAAATATTTCTTTTCATCATAAAAATATTTTTCAACTGTCAAGCCGGCTTCTTTAGCCATATTTTCAATCATATCTTCATCGAATTTTTGGGATACTTCTACATGAATATGCTCCCAGGCTTTGAAATTAATCGTGGTATCGATAGCTTTTAATTCAACAGTTTGATTTTTTTGAGAAATTAAAAAACTCTTTGTAGTTCCCGTTTGCGGGTCATAACAAGGATAATGTTTGAATTGCTCCAAATCAAAATCAGCTTCTAATTCATTGTTTAATCTCGTAAGCAGATTCATATTAAATTGACGAGTAATACCTTGTTTGTCATTATAGGCACTCAAAATCATTTCAGGATCTTTCTTCATATCAAAACCCATGATGATTCTATCACCAGTTCTCAATTTATTGGCAATTTGATTTACAAATGATTGTGCATCCTCAATTTCGAAATTTCCAATATTCCCGCCCATAAAAAGTACTACCATAGGGTTTTTTCGGGCTTCATTTAAAGCATCTAAGGCAGAAAAGTACTCCTTATTTATGGGTTCTATATCCAAATCAGGAATTGATTTTTGCATCCTTTCCTGCAGTAAATTCAGTACATTTTCAGAAATATCTACTGGCTTATAATTGAAAGTAGCATTCTGTTTCACAAAATGCTTTAATATGATTTCTGTTTTCATACCATCACCAGCACCAAATTCTATCAGATTAAAACCTGCTGCGTCTGCAGAAATAATGGATAAGATATCATCTTTATGTTTCTGGAAAATATCATATTCACAATTGGTGAGATAATATTCAGGCATATTCATGATTTCTTGAAAAAGGCGATCTCCTTCTGCATCATAAAATAGCCAGCTTGGTAGTGATTTTTCTTTTTGTGTAAGTCCTTCCTTCACGGCATCTGCCACTGAAAAGTTGAGTTTTTCGGTTGTGTTTGTTGTCATAAATCTTGTGCTAATCTTATCCCACTAAAGTGCCACTGCAAATGCGGTTGAAAGAAGTTTCTATATGTTTTTCTTGAATGATTTGATGAAGTGGCGCGTGATGAACCTCGCATCACCATCTGGTTGACCATAAATTTGCCATTGTATTCTCCAATAGCACCTGCTGGTTTTTTATAGCCCGGATAGGGGAGGTATGCACTTCCAGTATGCTCCCATCTTTTTCCCCAATCGAATAAATTAGCAGCTGCTTCCCACTCAAATTCGGTCGGTAACCGCATGCCTTTCCATTCTGCGAAAGCATAGGCTTCATAAAAACTGATATGCATTAAAGGAGCATCTTTATTGATAGGTTTTAATCCAGATAAAGTATAATAATGCCATTTTCCATCTATTTTATGCCAGTATAAGGGAGAGGAAATTCCAGTTTCTTCCAACCAAGCTCTGGCATCTGAATGCCAATATTCATGATTTTCATAGCCTTTGGCTTCAATGAATTCAGCATATTCTCCATTGGTGACTAATTTGTTGCTGATTTTCGCACCTTCCAAATGTACTTCATGGTAGTTATGTTCATTGTCAAATGAAAATCCTTTTCCTTCAAATCCAATTTTATAATTCCCTTTATTGATGTGTACCCAATCATGCTCCCAATCTTCTGTGAAATATTCTTCAAAGCCTTTATCATAAGCCGGGAAAAGTGGATTGTGTCCTAAAATATATTTGATGTCGTAGAAAAGTAATTCCTGATGTTGTTGTTCGTGGTTAAAACCAATTTCCAGAATATTTTTCATCTCATCTGTAATGATATGAGATAGTAATTCCCCAACGGCTACATCCACATATTTTCTGTATTGATAAATTTCCTCAACCGTAGGTCGGGTCATGTTTCCTCTATTGGGGCGTAACATTCTTTCACCTGCGCTCACATAATAGCTATTAAAAAGGAAAGCGAATTGAGGATGAAATTCTCTATAATCTTTAGAAAATTCCTTTAATAGGAAGGTTTCGAAAAACCAGGTGGTATGTGCTAAATGCCATTTGGGAGGGCTCACATCCGATATCGGCTGAGCGACATAATCCTCTGTCTCCAAAGGTTCACAAATGCTTTCAGTGGTTTTTCTGATTTCTTGGTAGCGATTGAGATAATGTTCCATAGAAACTTTAAACTAATAAATTATGTGTCAAAAAGGGAGAAAAAAGTTAAATTCCTCCTATAAAGAATACTAATTGACATAAAAGCGACATATTATATTTAACTACTAGGGTGATGAATGGTTTCTTTTTGAGATTTTATAAGCTCCTTGATAAAATTTAATAACTTGTGTAACGTTCAGAATATCGAATTACAACTAATTCAAATAATATTGTTTCTATTAAAATGGAATAAAAAATAAAAAGTTATGAAAAAGCTCATTAGTTTAATTTTTAGCATAATGGTGACTTTGGTGTCATGCAATCCCAATGATGAAAATAAGCAAGATCCGCAACCTGTTATGCCTCCTGAATATAGTATGGATCCAAATTTTGAAGATTTTCAGGCAGATGGAAGTCAGCGAAATCAAACAATTGAGAACTGGTTTTATGCTGCCGTAAATGTTGGAGTGTATTCCTCAATATTGAAAGGAAGTTTAGCTATTCCGGTTGCGGCTTTTAAGGCGACCATTAGTCAAGATCCATTTTTTGACACTGAAGCGGGAGTTTGGACTTGGGAAAGTGATTTTTCTGCTAATTCCAATGATTTTTCTATTCGGTTAACGGCCGATGTGGTAGATAATAATGTGAATTGGAAAGGTTTTATTTCTTCTTCATCCCTAAATGTTGAAGATTTTGTATGGTTTGAAGGCCAATCAAATATAAATGGAAATAGTGGTAGTTGGACGCTTTTTGAAAGCCCTCAAAACCCTAGTGCATGGATTAGCACTGAATGGTCTAGGAATGAAGATCAAACGGAGGGCAATGCTACTTTTACTATAGAAAAGGAAGGAGAATCATTAGGGAGTTATATTGCTTACAGTAGAAATGAAAGTAGTGATTTTAATCGATCGGTAGAAATTTCTAATACACAATCAGGAGACTTAATCGAAATATATTGGAACAGTGAGCTGAAATTTGGCCGTGTTAAAAGCGAGAATCATTTTAATGATGCTGATTTCCACTGCTGGGATGAAAATTTGCAGGATGTTAATTGTGAAGGATAATACAAAAATCAATTTCAGTTTACGATTTTAGATTTAATAAAACTATCAACCTTAATTTTATAAAATTTGAAAAATCTAGTTTTAGTTATTGCCTGCATTTCAATATGTGCCACATCTTGTACTAGCAACTCTCAAAGAGAGATTCAATCAGAAGAAAAAGAACCTTATTTACGCTGGGTAGGTGACATCGAATTTGATGCAGAATCAGATAATTCTGATTTTCAATTATGCTATTCTGATAAGGATATCAGACAGTATTTCAATTTCAGCAAAGGCGTGCAGTACAAAGGTGAAAAACCAGCTATAATCCAATATTTTATGGAGAATTATCAAGCAGTTTCATCAAAAAAGAGTGGACTTTTGCGAATTCGATTTATTGTGAATTGTAAGGGTGAAACAGGTAGGTTTCGCATAATGTCTATGAATGCTGATTACCAACCCATGGATTTTGAACCTCAAATCAGTAATCAGATACTTAAATTAACTAAACAAATGGAGGGTTGGCTTCCAATTGAAATGGATCAGATGGACAATATGAAGCTAGATTATTATCAATATCTGATTTTTAAAATCCATAATGGCAAAATTATTGAAATTATGCCTTAATCAACTATAAACTATGAAGCTCTATTTAGCCATAATTTTTTCTTTCATTTCTTTTCTGACGCTAGCCCAACCTAACTGTAATTACTTTTTACATGTGGGGGATAGTTTAAAATATGAAGCTTGTAAAGAATCTGAAAATGCCCAAGGATTTTACCAGTTCAGTAAGGAATTTCAAATGGTAATGGATAATGCCTTAGAAATAGATTCTACTTATTCATATGCATACAGAGCAAAGTCAGTAGCTTATTTAAAAAGTGGTGATTTTTTGGAATGGAAAAGACTTATTGATTTAGCAGTTAAATATGATCCAATCGGAAATTTGGGATATAGAGCCTCCTGCAGACATCAATTTTTCAATGACTATGGGGGTGCAATAGTTGATATTGAAAAATTATCTAAAATGACGCATGAGGACATTGGGCACTCTGCTAATGGGGTCTATCATTTGGAAGTGGTTCGCGCACTTTGCTACAGAGGGCTTGGTAATAATGATAAGGCAATTGAAATTATTGAAAATCAATTAGCTTCTGACGATTACCTAGTTGGGATTTACGATTACATCCATTTGGGCGTTTTATATTTAGAGGCTGGCGAATTCGAAAAAGCAAAAAGTAATTTTGAAAATCAACAAGATTATAATGACTTAGCCGAAAACCATTTTTATATGGCTAAAGTTTTAAAGGCTCAGAGTAAAATGGCAGATGCTAAAATTGAACTGGAAAATACTATTACACTTTATGAAAAAGGATATGTAATGCATGATAGCTATGTATATCCGGCCGATAAAATTTATTGGAGTATGATAGAAAAAGAAAAGGAGGATTTGGATCAATAAGAAGCCACTCCTCCATCCGGGCTGCCACTGTCAGCTGCGCCTTCCATAAAGCCTGTTTCTGCATTATACTTTATTCCCATTAGTCTACCTAAGAAACTTCGCATTTGAAGTTCATGTCCCATAGCCTCTAAAGATTCTAAAATTTCAGGAGCCATTTTAAATTCCTCATAAATAATTCTATTCGGCAGCCATTGGTGATGAATTTTGGGTGCTTCTATGGCTTGATTCATTGGGTAGTCATAAACTAAGCTGGCTAAAATGGTTTGAAAAACGGTATTGATTATGGTTCTTCCGCCCGGGCTACCAATTACTAAGAATGGCTGATTATCTTTTAAAACAATAAATGGACTCATACTCGAAAGCATTCTCTTCCCAGGCTCAATCGTGTTAGCTAGAGTTCCGATTTGACCAGTATTAGTTGTTTTTCCGGGTACTGCGTTGAAATCCCCCATTTCATTATTGAATAAAAAGCCCAGTTCAGCTGATTGCATTTTAACACCATACCCTTGCTCTAAGGTGGTGGTCAGAGATACTGCCATTCCATTCCCATCCATGACGGAGAGATGAGTGGTTTCTTGTCCTTCAGAAAATAGTTGAATATCGGTGCTATCACTATTACCAGCTTGCTCAAAATTAATTTCTTGCAGAAGTTCATTAGCATAATCTTTAGATAATAATCTTTCTAATTCTGGAATTTCCTGGTAATCCAAATCACCCAAATATTGAGCTCTATCTTTAAAAGCCTTGCGCATAATTTCTGCTAAAGTGTGATAATATTGAACCGATCCTATTTTAGGTATTTCTTCCAATTGCTCCCATATATTCATCATTTGAGTGACTGCCACACCTCCAGAACTTGGCAGTGGCATGCCAAATAAATCATAATCATTAAAATTAGAATGGACGGGCTCACGTTCGATAGCTTCATATTGTGCTAAATCCTCCAATGTGATAATTCCACCCTGGGATTGAATATAATCAACCATTGTTTCCGCCATTTCTCCCTCGTAAAAGGCCTTTTTACCTTCTTTTTGAATCTTTTTTAATGTTTCGGCAAGTGCGGGTTGTTTCCAATTTTCCCCGAAGCCAACCACCCTTCCATCACTTTTAATAAAGCTTTGCATTTCAGGATAACGCTCTGGATTTTGCCCGAAATGGTAAAAATCCTGAGCCAAAGATTGGGGGAGTGGAAAACCAAATTCTGCTAATTCAATTGCTCGATTTAGCAATTTTTCCCAAGCTATTTGACCGTATTTTTGGTGGGCATCATACAAGCCCGCCACAGTGCCCGGGACTCCAATGGCTAAAGAAGTATTATGATTGCTTCCGGATTTGAGATTTCCTTTTTCATCTAAAAACATATTCTTAGTAGAAGCTAAGGGAGCCTTTTCTCTAAAGTCGAAGGTGGTGATTTCTCCATCTTCTGTATGAATAACCATAAATCCGCCACCGCCAAGATTCCCGGCAAAAGGCCAGGTAACCGCCAAAGTAAAGGCAGTGGCAATTGAAGCATCCACAGCATTTCCTCCTTCTTTCATGATTTCCAAACCGGCTTGCGAAGCATAAGTGGATGCACTTGATACCATTCCATTTTTACCATAATGATTTTGAGAAAATGCAAAAGGGAGATTTATAAAGCCGATTAGAAGAAGAATTGCTAGATTTTTCATTTGGGTTATTTTTTATCTGAAGTGAAGATAATTAAATATTTTGCTAAGATATAAATGATGTTATTATGATAAAGAGACCTTTTCGGATTAAATAAATAGTAAAAATAAACCTTATAAAATTAAAAACTAATTTATTCAGCTAATATGCTTATTTCGAGTACTTTATCGCGATATGTGGTAGTAATGATGTAATTGTATTTGTGCCATGATGTATCTGTGATGAATCATCTAAATAGTTAGGTAACCATAAAAGGTGTTTATTGAATAAAACAAGAAAATTATGAAAATATTAAAGAAAAATGCCGTCTGGATGTTATCCTTCCTATTGGCAATAGTTGTAGTAAGTTGTAATGAAGATGCTGATAATGAACCTATTGACACAGAAGCACCCGTGATTACCTTATTAGGAGCAGATACAATAGCCTTAAAGGTTGGTGATTCTTTTACAGATCCGGGTGCTACAGCAACCGACAATGTAGATGGTGACATTTCAGAAAATATTGTAGTTGGTGGAGATGTAGTAGATGTCAATACAGCCGGAACTTATGTAATTACTTACAATGTGAGCGATGCGGAAGAAAATCCAGCTTCTGAAATAACTAGGACAGTTATAGTGGAAGAATCCAATTTTTTTGATGATGGCTTATTAATTAATGGTGATTTTGAGAATGGTGCAGATTCATGGTTAGCTGGTGTCGGTAGTGATCCTGCTCCTGTAGTTACTGAAGATGGGAATACTTTTTACTCTGTAAATATTGAAACGCCAAATTCTAGTCAACCATTCTTGGTAAACTTATCTCAAAAACTTGGCTTATCCCAAGGTTCTATTTATACATTATCTTTTGATGCCTGGTCTGATAGAGATAGAACAATTATTGCAGGCATAGGAAGAAGTGATGGTGATTTTGCTAATGATAATGAGACCGTAAGTATTACGGATACACGAACCACCTATACCATCACCCTTGAAGCAATCAATTTTGGAGAATCAAATAATCGGGTCCTTTTCGATAATAATGGAGCGGCAGGTTTAGTGAATATAGATAATGTTTCCTTATTTCAAGAAGGCGGAGGAGGTGATGTTACTCCACCCGTGATTACCCTAAATGGACCTTCTACAGTAAATGTTGCAGTCGGAGGTAGTTTTTCTGATCAAGGAGCAACTGCTGTGGACAATGTAGATGGTGACATTTCGGAAAACATTGTAGTTGGTGGAGATGAAGTAGATACAAATACTATTGGAACCTATGTGGTTACTTATAATGTGAGTGACGCAGCAGGGAATGCGGCTAACGAGCGAAGAAGAACTGTAATAGTATCAGAGGATGGCGAACTGGGTAATATTGCCATCAATGGTGATTTTGAAAATGGAGAAGAAGGCTGGATATTTTTTGAGAACAATGGAGTGGCAGAGCTTGACAATTCAGTAAGTAACAGTGGGGCAAATTCAGCAAAAATTGTTACTAATGGGCCAAGTAATCCTGGTATTAAGCAAGAGCGAATCGGTATTGGTGCCGTTCAGGCAGGAGATGTGGTGCAAATTCAATTTGATCACATTGGATCTGAAAATCAACCAGGTGCAGTATTTAATGTACTCCTCTTTGTGGAGCGAGCTGAAGGTGAAAATGGAGATCCAATTACTCATATATTTGATCCTAGACCAACACTTACAGACACATGGACAACCTTTACTGCTACTTACACAATTCCTGGGGATGCTAGTGTAACGGGTGGAATATCCTTCTTGATTGAGTCAGTTTGTGGTGGCGATGCAGGTTGTGAGGTTTCTGCTAACGTAGATAATGTTTCAGTTACATTAAACCCCTAAAAGAATCTAATTTCGTCATTTGTGGAGTTTTATCTCCGAGAATGTTAAGGATTCAAATTAATTAAATAGGTCGAGCTCTAAAAGCTTGACCTATTTAATTATTAATTTGATAGAAAAGGCAATTTTTTTCATTTCCTAATTCTCTTTACTGATATATTCCTCATACTCCAGCGCAAAATCTCGCATACTTTTGAGAAGCGGATAAGTTTTTTCCCCTATTTGAGTGATGGAATAGAC
>Ga0098059_1000048_pt1 | contig 150080 bp, 138 predicted proteins | sample 20_taG_FD_92580 | JGI IMG/M metagenome (GOLD analysis project Ga0098059, IMG submission 92580) | Marine viral communities from the Subarctic Pacific Ocean - 20_ETSP_OMZ_AT15318 metaG | ecosystem: Environmental > Aquatic > Marine > Oceanic | place: Subarctic Pacific Ocean | collected 2015-01-19
GCATCGATGCTATGTTTAATCGCATTAATTGCTACTTCATCTGGAACCATTATCAAACAAAGTGCTGAAATTGTAGTTGATGACTTGAATAACAAGTTGGTAAGCGTGGCTAATACCTATGAAAACAGTTCCAATGCAGATGTTACTGAAACGCTATTGTTATCCAGCAACTTATTGAATTCTGATGCGGTGCTTTTTAAAGGGAGTGAGTTAATTGGATCTACTGCTCCACAAATATTTTCACAGCATATACTCCCCTCACAAGTACCATGGGATGTATTTAACGCCATCATCAATAATGGCAGTGATGTTGAAATTAGATCTTACAAGTTAGGCGACCAAGACCTCTTGATTGGTTTTAAACCTATTATTTCAAATGGGGAAGTTACCAATATCGCTGCTATCCCAACCTTCCTGAAAACGCCTTCATTCAACGAGCAGTTACTATCAACTACCAGCTATTTGGTTGGGATGTTCTTCATTATTTTTGGTGTATTCATTTTAGGCGCCGCTTATATAGCAAATCAAATGACCACCCCTCTTGAAGAACTTAATGAAGGGATTAAAACGATCTCTGAAGGTAGCCTTGAAACCACTCTTCCAGTAAAAAGTAAAGATGAAATCGGTTCCTTAACCAATGCCTTTAATGTGATGGTTTATCGCCTTCAAGATCTAAGAAAAAACTTAGTTGAGGTTGAACGTGAAGCAGCTTGGAAGGAGATGGCTCAGCAAGTTGCCCATGAGATAAAGAACCCATTAACTCCGATGAAGCTCAGCCTTCAGCATTTAGAGCGACAAATTAATAACCCGAATATATCTGATGAAAAAATTAAGGCTCAGTTTTCTAAAATGAACCAGAACCTTATTGAACAAATTGAATCGCTCAGTAAAATCGCTTCTGATTTCTCAAAGTTTGCCAAGCCTATTGAGCAGCCTTTAGAAAGAATGGACATCAACGAAGTGCTAAGTGCCGTATCAGAAATGTATGCCCATGAAGAGCGCATTCACTTAAATGTTGATTTGCATTCCGAACCAATATTCATCCAAGGAGTGAAGGATGAACTTCGAAGAGTGTTTATTAATTTGATTAAAAATGCGATTGAGGCTATCCCTAAAAAAGGTGAAGTGAGTATAAACAGCCTAAAAGCAGGTGACCGTGTAATTGTTCAAATTTCGGATACAGGTGAGGGCATCGCTGAAGAAAATCAATCATCCATTTTTGTACCTAATTTTAGTACTAAGAGTAGCGGCACGGGTTTAGGGTTGGCTATATCTAAAAAGATCATAGAGGCTCACGACGGTGAAATAAGGTTTGTGTCTATGCCCGGTGAAGGAACAACCTTTGAAGTGATTTTCAAGATTACTAATTGATCAAAGTACGTAGCTCAAAAGAGGTAAATTCCTGAATCTTAATTTAGCATTCAGTTGATAAGTTCGTACCATTGACCGCCTAATACACAGGCATGTCGAGTAACCAAAAAGAAATAAAAAAAGAGTCCAAGATATTATTCAAGCTTGGCGGACCCATCGTAGCAACTCAACTTATGCGAATGGGGCTCAACTTCACCGACACGGTGATGGCGGGGAATCTCTCAGCCTTAGACTTAGCAAGTGTAGCCATTGGTAATGCCTTGTACCTACCCATTACCATATTTTGCATGTCTACTTTGATTGCAATCAATCCTGTAGCTTCACAGCTTTTAGGCGCACGAAAATTTGAAGAAATTGGCATGAGTGCTCGTCAATTATTCTGGTTAATCATTTTTTTATCCGTGCCCTGCTTTTTCTTAATTCGCAATCTCGGCATCATTATGGAATGGGTTGGAGTTACGCCCGAAATCATCCCATTAGCCAGTGAATATTTGAATGCAATTTCATGGGGCATACTCCCTCTATTTGCTTATGCTGGGGTTCGCTTTTTTAGTGAAGCATTATCCGTTACAAAGCCTGCTATGTACATTGCTGCAATAAGTTTGGTGCTTAATGTAGGAGCCAACTATGTATTAATGTATGGGAAATTAGGATTCCCTCAATTAGGTGCTGTAGGTGCCGGTTATGCCACATCATTATTAAACCTTTTTGCGGCTATTGCCTTCATAATTTTTACAGCCAAATTTAAGCCCTTTCACCGTTTCAATATATTTGCGCGTACCAAAGGCCCTGATTTTAAAATCATTAAAGAGTTACTCACTGTAGGCTTACCTAATGGCGTTAGTTCAGCTATGGAAGTATTACTCTTTGCAGCTGTTAGTGTGTTGATGGGAACGCTTAGCGTTGAAGCATCAGCATCCCATCAAATAGCTATTAATGTGGCCGCTACGCTCTATATGATTCCATTTGGTTTATCGATAGCAATATCACAACGAGTAGGTTTTTCACTGGGGCAAGGATCAATGTCGAAAGCTCGATTTAGAGGTTTTGTAGGAATCGGTATTTGTGCAGGCATCATGACTCTTACCGCACTTGTATTATTCACTATACCTGATGCCATCATAGCCATTTACACCAACGATCCTTTGGTTAGTGTTATGTCTGTGTCGCTATTATTTATGGCTGGGTTATTTCAAATATCCGATGGCTTACAAGTTGGGGGCTTTGGTGCTCTACGTGGATTAAAAGACACACGAGTTCCTATGATTGTGAACTTTATTTCTTATTGGCTTATTGGCTTCCCCGTTGGTTACTACCTCGGCATCATCTCCGACTTCGGGCCAGAAGGGCTATGGATTGGTTTAATCTCAGGCTTAAGCGTGGCTGCAGTACTGCATAACTATCGCTTCAATAAACTCACTTCTACCTAAGACAGTTTGAACTATCTCCTTTAGTTCTGCGTATTTATTTAGTATATAAATACAACGCTATGTCTTCTTATATCCATTGCATATCCACCTCCGTTCCTGATGGTTTTAATCATCAGCAGAACATCCGTGAACTCATGAAGCACTACTTACAAGGAGATCGGAAAACACAAGCAATACTACATCGCATTTACACCCAATCTGGTATTGAGAAAAGACATTCCGTTATTACCGACTTTCACAAAGAACCCAATGGTGAAGCTTTATTTTTAAACGGAACTACGACTTTAGCTCCTCCCTCTACGGCCATAAGAAATGACGTTTATAAGAAAGAAGCATCACGGTTATTTAAAGAAACAGGCGCAAAGTTATTAAAAGAAAGTTCTTTCGCTCCCGAGGATATTACCCATGTGATAACTGTATCCTGTACGGGTTTTTATGCACCAGGACCTGACTATGAATTGGTTAAAGCATTACATCTAAAACCGACTACTCAACGATTTCATATTGGATTTATGGGGTGTTATGCTGCATTCCCTGCCATGAAAATGGCTCAAGCTTTTTGTGAGAGTGATTCAGATGCTGTGGTAATGATTGTAGCCACCGAGCTATGTTCATTACATTTTCAAAGCTCCACCGATGTTGACCAATTATTATCAGGTTCTGTATTTGCGGATGGATCTGCTGGTTTAATAATGAGCGCTCAAAAACCAGAAAACCACGGCTTTCAAATAAATAACTTCGCATCCTCCTTGGCTGATAGTGGAGAGAAGGATATGGCTTGGGATATTGGTGATTATGGCTTCGAAATGGTTTTATCTACCTATGTGCCCGATATAATTCAGGCAAACTTAGACAATGTGTTACAACCACTATTCAATCAATTTAAATTGTCTCATCAAGACATCGATCAATGGGCCATCCACCCTGGTGGGCGTTCAATTATCGATAAAGTTGAAGAACACTTTCAGCTCGAAGCTCAACAAATTCACTCATCAAGAACCGTGCTAAAAGAATATGGAAATATGAGTAGTGCAACGGTACTATTTGTTTTAGCAGATTTGTTGAATGTGGATTACCAAAGAGGTAATAAAGTATTACCTATGGCCTTTGGCCCCGGTCTTACCATTGAAAGCGGACTATTCACAATGATCTGATATGCCACTATTTCTTCGACAGCGAGCGACGAACTTAACTGAACATATGGATAGTGAGGATTGTAGTTTAGAACTCATAAGAGCTACCTACCAACAATTCTACACCATTAACAATCTACTTTCACAATGGCGGAGAATTTACAAATCACATATCTCCCCCTTTTTAAAAGCCAACAATGGCAAGGCAACCGTTTTAGATATTGGTTTTGGTGGAGGTGACATTGCTTTTTTACTACACGATTTAGCCTCTGAAGAAGGATACATTCTCGATATAACAGGTATAGAATTAGATCGCCGGGCACTAGACTTTGTTCGTTCACTAGATTGCCCTTCCAATATTTTTTTTAGGCAAGCCCTTAGCTCTGACTTAGTGGATGAGGGAAGAACTTTCGATTTCGTTATCTCCAATCATTTACTACATCACTTAAACAGCTCCGAATTTGATGCTGTTTGTAAGGATGCAGAACTACTATCTACTCACAAAGTCATCTTCAACGATATTGAACGAAGCGATATAGGCTACGCCCTATTTGCCACCTTTGCCCGGTTGTTATTCAGAAATTCACTGATAGTAGTTGATGGACTTATTTCCATTCGACGCAGTTATACTCACTATGAATTAACGGAACGTGCACCTCTAAACTGGCAAGTGCAACGACTCTTTCCATTTCGATTGTTACTCACCTATTCACATCATTCAGCATGAAGAAAATAGTGATAGTTGGTGGCGGACCTATTGGCCTTTTTGCAGGCATCATGCTAAACCAAGCAGGATTCGACTGTACCATATTAGAGAAAAGATTGGAGCCTGTTCCTGATTCGCGCTCATTGGGTATTCATCCCGTGTCATTGAAATACCTAGACGATATCGGTGTTTTGAATGCCTTCTTAACTGAAGGGATAAAGATATATAATGGACATGCCTATACCTCAGATAAAAAGTTAGGAAGTATTTCCTTTGCCAAACTAGCGGAACCATATAACTATATACTAGCATGTCCACAGTCTAAAACAGAGACTTTACTTCGTGCTCATATCAATCATATTAACCCAAATGCATTACTTACCGGAGCTCGGGTTACGAATATGACTTCACATAAACAGTCATGCCATATTTCCTACACTCGTGATAACATGGATTATATTATTGAAGCCGATTATCTGCTTGTTTGTGATGGTAAGAACAGTTTTTGCAGAGATACTTTAGGGATACCATTTAATGGGCATTCCTATCCCGACACCTACATTATGGGCGACTTCGAAGATAATACCCCATTCGGTGATGATGCTGTGGTTTACCTGCCATCTGAAGGCATGATTGAATGCTTCCCACTTCCTAACAAAATGAGAAGGTGGGTTGTAAAAACTCCAAAGTTGATAAAAAAACCTTCCCCTTCAGATCTTACTAAACTTGTAAAAAAGCGACTGAACATTGAACTAAATGGGTTGCAATTAAATATGCTCAGTTCGTTTGGAGTACAACATTATGTAGCTTCTAAATTTGTACATCATCGATGCATATTGTTAGGCGATGCCGCCCATATTGTTAGTCCTATTGGAGGGCAAGGCATGAATTTAGGATGGATGGGTGCATTTAGAGTTGCTAACATTTTAACCTCTACTCAAGCAGATAGCATTCCAGAACAACTCGATAGATTTGAAACATCCTTTCGTAAGATTGTGAAAAAAGCTGCGAGAAATGCTGAAATCAACATGAAGCTAGGGAGAAAACAACGTTTACCGCTTCTTCGCAATTTTGCGATTCAAACTATCTTAAAAAGCCCCTTGCGAAAAATGGCCGCCAAACAATTTACTATGCTTTCCTTAGAGCGTTAGCGAATACTTGGTATCCACTTGGCGGGCAAAGAAAATGGTGAATGTGGTGCCACCATCTATATTTCGAATCTGTTGCGAGTTCGCCTTTAACGAACTAGCTAGTTTTTTAATGATCACCGAAGCCAGGTTTTCATCTACTGTACTATCAAGGAATGCAGATAATCCTATTCCGTTATCCGAAACACTCACCAATACTTTATCGCCCTCATCTTTTTTAATGGCGATAGAAATCACCCCTTGATCCATACCGGTAAAGGCCTCTCTAAACATATTCAATATCACTTCTGTTACAATTAATCCAACAGTTAGTGCTTCATCTGTTTTCAAATGCACCTTATCAATATCGAAGGAGTATCGAATATCTTTAGGGAAATCTTCAAATATATTTGAAATCGATTCGGTTAGATGTGATAAGTAAAAACCTAAGTCAACTTCTTGCTCACTATCTGTTTTGAACAGCACTTCATGAGCTTGAGCTATAGCTTCAATGCGGGCACCCGTTGATTTCATCATGAATTCAACGGAAGCATCACTAAGCATTTTACCCTGCAATTGCACAAAAGCACTTAAGGCATTTAAGTTATTTTCGAAACCTTTGTGAAGCTCTTTTAGTCGTTCATCTTTTTCATTAATCTCATTTTTGAGCGTATCCACTTCTTGCACTTTCTCTATAGAAAGAGATGCATGCCCAGCAAGTGTATTAAGGGTTTCAATATCTTTCTCATTAAAGTCCTTGCCGCCTTTTTTATTTAAAGCCTGCATGATTCCTACTGCTTCATTGTTGGAATCGAACATAGGAACGCAAATCATATTCCTTGTGGTAAAGTCTTCACTTATATCTCCGTAAAACTCTTCACTTTCTGACATATCATTTACCAGATAGGGCTTCTTATTTTTAAGTACCCATCCCGCTACCCCTTTATTACGAGGAATAACCATGCCTTTAATTTGATCTTTAACTGGTCCGGTAGGAATACTTAAATGAAGGCGGCCTGTGGCTTTGTCGAGTAACATCAGAGAACTCGCCTCTGATTTAATAACCGTACATACCGACTCCATACACTTGAGGAGCAACTGTTTTAATTCTGCTGTGCGATTTATCCCTTCAATCGCATGCAGAAGGAGTTTCATATGTTGGTGATTTTCCGGCATTCTTTACAAGTCTTCAAAGATGCTCTATTCACTCCTTAAAACAAAAAACCCCAGCTTAAAAAAAGCTAGGGTTAGAGAATTCTATAAAAAGTAAATCTACTTACGCTTTACTCTTTTTTAGGTAGTCAAGAAGTACTGTATGAAGGATACCACCATTGCGGTAGTAATCAACTTCCACAGGAGTATCAATTCTACTATCAGTGATAAAGTTGATTTCCGTGCCATCTGCTTTGATAGCCGTTACTTTAACTTCACCACGAGCTTTGATGTTATCATCCACATCGATATTGAATGTTTCAGTACCATCTATACCTAAAGTTTCTGGAGTTTCACCAGACTTAAACTGAAGAGGAAGTACTCCCATTTGAACTAAGTTCGAACGGTGAATACGCTCATACGACTCAGCAATAACTGCTTTCACACCTAATAGGTTAGTACCCTTAGCTGCCCAGTCGCGAGAAGAACCTGTACCATACTGATTACCAGCAATGGCAATAAGAGGGGTGTTACTCTCTTTGTACTTTAATGAAGCATCATAAATAGATGTCACTTCACCGGTAGGTAGATAAGTAGTGTAACCACCTTCTGTACCTGGAGCTAGTTGGTTCTTAAAACGAACGTTTGCAAAAGTACCGCGTGTCATCACACGATCGTTACCACGACGAGAACCGTACGAGTTGAAATCTTTTTTCTCAACACCGTTGGCTTTCAAGTACTCACCGGCTGGCGCGTCTTCTTTAATAGCACCTGCTGGAGAGATGTGATCAGTAGTGATTGAATCTCCTACTTTCACAAGAGCACGAGCACCATTAATTGGCTTAATAGGCTGTGGCTCTTCACTCATATTCATAAAGAATGGAGGCTCTTGAATGTATGTAGACTTCTCGTCCCAATTAAATTGGTCACCACCTGATACTGGAATTGCTTCCCAAGTTGGTGATTCAAAAATATCGCCATACATCTTATCAAATAGGTCTGGACGAATTGCATTGTCTAAGTGCTCTGCAATTTCTTCAGTAGTTGGCCAGATGTCTTTTAGGTATACATCGTTTCCATCTTTGTCTTGGCCAAGTGGCTCACTATTCAAGTCGATGTTAACGGTACCCGCTAAAGCATAAGCTACTACTAATGGAGGTGAAGCTAGGAAGTTCGCTTTTACCCATGGGTGAATACGACCTTCGAAGTTTCTGTTTCCTGAAAGCACACCTGCGGCAATAAGATCACCTTCGCGGATTGCTTTTTCTACAGGCTCAGGAAGTGGTCCAGAGTTACCAATACACGTAGTACAACCATAACCAACCAAGTTGAAGCCTAGCTTGTCCATGTATTCTGTTAAGCCTGCTTCATTTAGGTATTCAGTTACTACACGAGAACCTGGAGCTAGTGATGTTTTTACATAAGCTGGAACCTTAAGGCCTTTTTCAACTGCCTTTTTAGCAACAATACCTGCACCCAACATTACACTTGGGTTCGAAGTGTTGGTACAAGAAGTGATCGCGGCGATTACAACATCACCGTGCTTCATCTCAATTTCTTGTCCATTTTTGTAAAGTCCTTTATTCGCTAACTGCTGCTGTGTTAAGTTGAAGCCCATTGTTGGGTTATCACTTGTAAGCGAGTTGTTGAAAGCCTCTTTCATATTGTTTAATGCAATACGATCATGTGGCAATTTAGGACCTGCTAGCGAAGTCTCAACCGTACTTAAGTCAAGCTCAAGTGTTGATGAGAATACAGGATCTTGAATATCATCAGTTCTGAATAAGCCTTGAGCCTTGGTGTAATTTTCAACCAATTTAACGAGTTCTTCTGAACGACCCGTTCTTCTCATGTAGCGTAACGACTCATCATCAATCGGGAAGAAACCCATTGTTGCGCCATACTCAGGAGCCATGTTTGCGATTGTTGCTCTATCTGGCAAGCTCATGTTGCTGATACCATCGCCGTAGAATTCAACAAACTTACCTACTACTCCATGCTTTCTTAGCATCTGAGTAACGGTTAGGGTTAAATCGGTAGCTGTTACGCCTTCACGAAGTTTCCCAGTAAGCTTCATTCCTGTTACTTCCGGAACTAACATAGAGATTGGTTGGCCAAGCATAGCTGCTTCCGCCTCGATTCCACCAACACCCCAACCTAGAATACCAAGTCCGTTAATCATAGTGGTATGCGAATCGGTTCCCACTAAGGTATCTGGGTAAGCAGTGATGCTACCATCTTCTTCAGTTCGGGTGAATACACCGCGACCTAAATACTCAAGGTTTACTTGGTGCACAATACCACGCCCTGGAGGTACTACACGGAAGTTATCAAAGGCTTCCTTACCCCATTTCAAAAACTCATAGCGCTCGTTATTACGCTCCATCTCCTTTTCAACGTTGAACATCAACGCTGCATCTTGCCCGAACATATCCACTTGTACCGAGTGGTCAATCACAAGATCAACGGGTACCTGAGGGTTGATGTCGGTTGGGTTACCACCCATGCGCTTCATAGCAGAACGTAATGCTGCTAAATCAACTACAGCAGGTACTCCTGTAAAATCCTGTAGTACTACTCGAGATGGTTTAAATGGAATTTCGCCTTGCGGGCTTGCAGCATTGTAGGTTGCAAGGGTTTCAATATCCTGTTCAGTAATAGCATATCCATCAAATTCTCTCAATACCGCTTCAAGCAATATTTTAATTGAAAACGGGAGAGTATCAATATTTGAATAGCCTAGTTCTTTAAGCTTAGGCAGGCTGTAATAATTAGCTTCACCATTCCCTGTATCAAAGGTCAGTTTGGTGCTCTTAAATTTGTCGCTCATTATAAATGTGTTTTTGAATTCGAATAGACCATAAAGATACAAATCTTTTTGAGCATTGTCTTTTTCTTAAACAGATTTCACATGATCATTCTTAATTCGTTAAATTCAGCCCTTTAAGCGAGCTCAATAATCCTAAAGAGAGAGATAGAGAAGAGCAGAAGTAATTTTTTTTGAGTTTACCCTTGCTTGTGAGGAACAAATGTATAATTAGATATTGATATCTAACTTAAATACCCCTATCTTTTTCGACTTTCCAAGAAAACATATAAAACGAGTTTAATCGTGGATACTTTAAGTTTTAAAACATACTCAGCCAAAGCTTCCGATATCGAGAAGAAGTGGGTTTTGATCGACGCTGAAGATCAGCCGTTAGGTCGCGTGAGTACTGTTGTAGCATCAATATTGAGAGGAAAAAATAAGCCAACCTTTACTCCACACATGGATGTAGGCGATAACGTAATCGTTATCAATGCAGAGAAGGTGAAGCTTACTGGTAAGAAAATGACTGATAAGATGTACTTCCGCCACACGTTTTACCCAGGTGGTGAGCGTTTTACAAGTGCTGAAGACATGCTTAAGAAAGATCCTACCTCTCTTGTAATGAAAGCTGTAAAAGGTATGCTTCCAAAAAACAGACTAGGTCGTCGTTTATTGACTAACCTACGTGTTTATGCTGGACCAGTGCATAACCAGACAGCTCAGAACCCTGAAATCATCGAGCTTTAATCGATCTTAATAATGGCACAAGCTAATTACATCGGAAGAAGAAAAACCTCAACTGCCAGACTTTACATCAAGCCTGGAAAAGGTTCTTTCTTTATCAACAATACTCCTATCGAAGAATACCTACCGGTAAAAGCTATGCAGAACATAGCGCTATTACCTCTTCACGTAACTGAACTTGAAGGCAAGTTCGACATTAAAGTTACTGTGCGTGGTGGTGGAAAATCTGGTCAGGCAGGCGCGGTACAACACGCTCTTGCACGTGCATTAGACGGCGAGAATGAAGGCGTACACAGCATGCTTAAGGAGCATGGATTGCTTACACGTGACGATAGAATGGTAGAACGTAAGAAATACGGTCAGCCTAAAGCACGTAAGAAGTTCCAGTTCTCTAAGCGTTAATACCTACTTCGCTATACTTCGATACAACACAATTTAACCACACATATGTGGCGACTTAACACCTGGTGTTCTGATATAAGGTCAGGATTGGTTGTTAAGGAAGACCCACATAGCGGATAAACCTAAACACATATCTGAAAAAAATGCCTAAAGCAGCTTCAATAGAAGAATTACTGAAGTCAGGTGCACATTTTGGCCACTTGACTCGCCGCTGGAACCCGAAAATGAAAGATTTTATCTTCATGCAACGCAACGGGATCCACATCATTGACCTCAAAAAAACTCAACACTACCTACAAGACGCTCTCGACGAGATTCAAAAGCTTTCTCGTGCTGGCAAGACTATTCTTTTCGTAGGTACGAAAAAACAATCTACTGAAATCATCAAAGCAGAAGCTATCCGTGCGGGTATGCCTTTTGTAACGCACAGATGGTTAGGCGGTATGCTTACAAACTTCTCTACGGTTCGCAAGAGCATTAGCCGTATGGAAGAGATTGAAAAAATGAAAACTACAGGTACTATCAACGAGCTTACTAAGAAAGAAGGCTTGATGTTAGAACGTGAGCAGGAAAAACTTGAGAACACCCTTGGCGGTATCGCTAACATGGGTCGTCTTCCAGGTGCTATTTTTGTAGTAGATATCATTAAAGAACACCTTGCTGTGAACGAAGCGATCAAGCTTCATATCCCAGTTATCGCAATGGTAGATACTAACAGTGATCCTGATGTACCTGATTTCATCATTCCTTGTAACGATGATTCTGCACGTACTATTCAGTTAATCTCTTCACAAGTTGCAGACGCTATTATTGAAGGCTCTGCGGAAAGAGAAGCTAACGCTGAAGAAGAGCTTATGGAACAAGCGGCTGTTGAAGCAAAAGAAGGATCGGATGACGATTCAGCTGATGTTAAAACTAAGCTTCGTTCAAGAAAAAGAAAAAGCAAAGATGCAGACCAAACTGCCGACGCCGACAAAGCTGACGCTGGATCTGAAGAAGAAGAATAATTTTAACTCTATAAACTATTCAGAGAAATGAGTATTTCTGCTGCTGACGTAAAAAAACTAAGAGACATGACCGGTGCGGGCATGATGGACTGCAAAAAGGCCTTAGCTGAAACCAACGGCGATTTTGATGCTGCTGTTGAGTTTCTTCGCAAAAAAGGTCAAAAAGTAGCCGACAAGCGTGCCGACCGTGATGCTAAAGAAGGTTTAGTACTTTCTAAAGTAAGCGATGATGCTAAAAAAGCTGTAGCTATCGAGATTAACTGCGAAACTGATTTCGTAGCTCGTAATGAAGATTTCCAAGCGCAAGCACAAAGCTTTTTAGATGCAGCTTACGAAGCTGAAACTGAAAACCCAGAAGCTCTATTAGCTCAAGAAGTTGACGGCAAAACTATTGCTGATCACCTTCAAGAAATGGTTGGTAAAATTGGTGAGAAAATCGAAATCTCTACTGTTGTTTTAGTGAAAACTGAAGGAACTGTAATCGATTACATCCACGCTGGAAACCAACTAGGTGTACTTGCTGAATTTGATGGCGTTGTTGAGAACGAAGATGTTGCTCGCGACGTAGCTATGCAAGTTGCTGCAATGAACCCAATTGCTACTACTCGTGACGAAGTTGATTCTTCACTTGTTGAGAAAGAATTGGAAATTGCTAAAGAGCAGTTAATCAACGAAGGCAAGCCTGCTGAGATCGCTGAAAAAGCAGCTCAAGGTAAACTTCGTCGTTTCTACGAAGAACGTGTATTGCTTGAGCAGAAGTTCGTTAAAGATAACGGCATCTCAATCAAACAATATTTGGAGCAAAACAACACTCCATTAGTTAAGTCATTCCGTCGAATTCAATTAGGCGAAGAGGCTTAATCTTTTTTTCTTACATTAAGGCTGTTCCAATTCGGAACGGCCTTTTTTTTGGCCTTTAATTTTTTAAAACAGAGTATAGTGGCAAATAAGTACAAGCGCATTTTACTAAAATTAAGCGGAGAGGCATTATTAGGGACACAAGGTCACGGTATAGACGGTGACATCCTTACCCAGTACGCCGAAGAAATCAAAAGCGTACAAGAAGCAGGAGTAGAAGTATCCATCGTTATTGGTGGCGGTAATATTTTCAGAGGTGTTAAAGGCGCTACAGAAGGTATGGATCGTGTTCAAGGCGATTACATGGGTATGTTAGCAACTATGATTAACAGTATGGCTCTTCAAGATGCACTTGAACGCCAAGGGGTGAAAACCCGACTGATGAGCGCCATCCGTATGGAAGCCATCGCAGAACCATTCATTCGTCGACGTGCCGTACGTCACTTAGAAAAAGGACGTGTAGTTATTTTCGGCGCTGGAACTGGAAACCCATACTTCACTACCGATACTGCAGGCGCACTACGTGCCATTGAAGCTGAAGCCGATGTAATCCTTAAGGGAACTCGTGTGGATGGTATCTATGATTCAGATCCAGAAAAGAATCCTGATGCACAAAAATTTGATGTGATTACCGGTGATGACGTTCTTCAACGAAGGCTTTCGGTAATGGATTTAACCGCTTTCACTCTTTGCCGCGAAAACAACACCCCTATCATCGTATTTGATATGAATACTAAAGGGAATTTCAAGAAGATTGTAGTAGACGGCGAAGCTTTAGGTACTACCGTAATTTGGGAGTAAAGTCCTCAAACTATTTTCTTAAGGGAAGTTTCTGAAATTCAGGAACTTCCCTTTTTTATATCAATTCAAATCAGTCTAACAAAAACCTTTAAGAAATAACCATGAGTTTTAGTAACTTCGCAAAGTTATAAAAGTGGCTCATTTATTATTTAACAAGACATTTTAGTTATGATTCCAGAGGAATTACAAGAAATTATCGACGAAGCGGACATCAAAATGGAAGATGCCGTAGCATATCTAAAAAAAGAGTTTTCTCACATTCGTGCGGGTAAAGCAAATCCAGCACTTATTGAAGGGGTTAAAGTTGAGTATTATGGATCTCAAACACCGCTTCAACAGCTCGCTAACATATCGGTTCCAGAACCTCGGTTGTTGATGGTATCGCCATACGACAAATCCGCTTTAGCCGATATTGAAAAAGCGATTATGGCCGCTGGCTTAGGGCTTAACCCTATGAACGATGGTGATTTTATTCGCATCCCGCTTCCTATTCTAACTGAGGAACGCCGTAAGGAACTCGTTAAATTATCAAAAGACAAAGCTGAGCAAGCTCGTATTAGTATCCGTAACTCACGCCGTGATGCTAATGATGAAATCAAAAAGAAAGTAGAAGCTGATTCTCTCCCTGAGGATTCAAAATTCGAAGCTGAGGACGAAGTACAAAAAATCACTGACAAGAACATTGCTCTAGTGGAAGAAACCCTCTCTAAGAAAGAAGAGGAAATCATGACGGTTTAAACCGTTTGATGGATGTTAAAAGGCCATTAAATCAGCTTATAGCACGACATCCGAGCAGATTGAATTAACATATGTATATATCCGAACTCAGTTTACAGGGATTTAAGAGTTTTGCCCATAAAACCAAGGTTTCTTTCGATAGTGGTATCACCTCTATCGTGGGCCCTAATGGTTGTGGTAAATCCAATATCGTAGACGCCCTTCGCTGGGTTCTGGGTGAGCAACGCCCGTCGTTACTGCGTTCATCTGCGATGAGTAACGTAATCTTCAATGGTACGGCTAAGAAAAAAGCCCTGGGTATGGCCGAAGTTTCACTCACATTCGTGAATGATAAAGGCATTCTACCCATCGAATACAGTGAAGTAACCATTACCCGAAGGCTATACCGTTCAGGAGATAGTGAATACCTGATCAACAACACCTCTTGCCGCCTGAAGGATATCATGGAGTTATTCATGGATACTGGTATGGGATCGGATGCTTACTCTGTGATTGAGCTTAAGATGGTGGAAGAAATTCTTAATGATAAGAATAACGACCGCCGCCGATTATTTGAAGAAGCCGCTGGTGTTACGCGCTATAAAGACCAGAGAAAGCGCACCCTACGTAAACTGGATGAGACTCGAAAAGATTTACAGCGTGTTGATGACCTCCTTATCGAACTTCGAAAGAAAGCTCGTTCGTTAGAGATTCAGGCTGAAAAAGCTGAAAAAGCAAAGAAGTACAAGGTAGAACTAGAGCATCTAGATAAAGCGCTTACTCTGCATGACTTCAAAAAAATTCAAGAAGAATTAGAGCCACTTCAAGAGCGAATAAGTAACGCCGAAAAAGAGAAGAAAGAGATTACTGCAGCAGCCGAAGAGTATGAAACGGCTGAAGAAAAAGCACGTGCTCAGTTAATCGAGAAAGAACGTCAACAATCGGATGCTCAACGTAGAGTGAGCCAACTCCATAATGCAATCCGAGAAGCAGACACCTCGCTTCGTATTACTAAGGAAAAGATTCAGAACGAAGAAAAGGTTATCAACGAGTACAAGAAAGACATTGAGCAAGGCGAGGTTGACCTCAAAGAGCTCATGGATTTGTTGACCAATAGCCGTTCCAAGTTAGAGTCCTTTGATGAAGATTTAGAGAAATCAGAACGAATTCTTGAAGAGTCAAAAAAACAGTATTCACAGATTCAGCAACAGTACAATCGCGAAAGGAATGAGTTGTACGAAATTGAAGTACAACTAAGTCGTGCTAACAACGAGCTGAGTCAACTTCAAACAAAGCGAATTAAAATTGAATCGCGTTTAGAGAACACCGAAGGTGATCTAGAGCGAATTAATGATGAAATCGTTGATCTGAACGATGAGATAGACAACTTAAATGGCGAACAAGGGCTTATTGAAAAGAAGCTGGAGTCGCTTACTGAAGAGCGTGACGATCTCGAAAAAGAGTTAGAAGAAGCCCGTGAAAAACGTGAAGGCTTTGCGCAAAAGCAGAATGAGATAAAAGACGAACTGCGCACCCTTCAAAGCCGAAGATCTTCGCTCGAATCCGAAATTGGATTAATGAACGACTTGGCAAGCTCTAATGAAGCCTTCCCAAGTAGTGTAAAGTACCTGATTGAAAAACATCGCTTCGAGTTCAAAGACATGACTACGGTATCGGAGATATTTGATACCGATCAGAAGCACGCAGTAGCTCTTGAAGCGGCTCTAGGCGATGCATTGAACTATGTGGTGGTAAAGACCCTTGACGAAGCTAAGCGCGCCGCTACGTTGCTTAAAGAGAATAACAAAGGTAGAGCTACCTTCATCCCATTAGATCAACTTGCTGCAACCTACGATGTTGAGGATGGCAGCTTATTTGATCATGTGAAATCGAAAAGAGAATACTCGGCATTAAAGCAATTACTACTCGGTAATGTTCAAGTTTTTGAAGACGTTGAATCGGCCTATTCTGAACTAAAGAACAAAAACGCTATTGGAGTTACCTATAGCGGAGAAGTAGTTACCAACTCTGGCTTTTACCAAAGTGGAAGTAAAAGCAAGAATGCTGGAATTCGGGTTGGTTTAAAGGATAAAATCGAAAAGCTCGAAGCGGAAAAAACCAAGACCGATAAAGAAATTCAGAAGCTGGAAGAGTATCTAGCTCAAATAGTAGATAAATATCAGAAACTTGATATTAGTGTTCTCAGCCAAGGGTTAAAAGAAAAAGAGCAAGAAGTTCGGCGACTTGAGCAGCAACAGCATAGCTTAAGTTCAAAGATTCAGGTATATCAAAAGAATATTGGTGAGTTAGTAAACCGTAAAGACAGCTTGAAGTCGAATGAAGGTACTGCTCAGGAAGAATTGAATACTATTCAGCCTAAACAGCGCGAACTTCAGAACAATATGCTTGAGCTCGACAAGCAGCAGCAAGACAAAAAAGATTTACTGGAGTCGCTAGAAGAAGACCGTGGCATTGCTCAAACACGCTATAATGATGCACAGCTGAAGCATCAGGATTTAAAGAACAAAGTTGAGAACCACGAACGAGATGTTCGCCGAGCCGAAACGGGTATTTCAAGTCTTCAAGCCCGCATTGAAAACCGCAATAAACTTACTGAAGAAAGTAAGACGCGCATTCAAGAATACACGGCTAAAATTAGCACACTTGAAGAAGAGCTTGAACTCAATCAAGAGCTGAAAGTAGAAGCCGATGAAGCCCTTCAGAAAGCAGAAGAAGCAGCGGCAATACAACGTGGTAAAATCAATCAGTTTGATAAAGAGCTGAAAGAAGTTCGCCGCAAAAAAGAAACGAATTTAGAGCTGGTTCATCACTTAGCAATGGCTAAGGAGAAAATGGAGATGCAGTCGCAATCGCTTGCCGACCATATTTGGGAGACCTATGGCGTGCTGATGAAGCAAGTTGAAGGCGAGTTACCAGAAGACAAAACTCCAGATGAAGCAAAACAACGTATTAGTTGGCTTCGTCAAAAATTAAATAGCATTGGGGAAGTAAACCCACTCGCTATCGAAGAATACAAGGAAGAGAAAGAACGTCTAGATTTCTACGAAGAGCAGATTAATGACTTGACGGAAGCTGAATCTCAGCTGCTAGAAACCATTCATGAAATTAATGAAACGGCCACCGAGCGTTTCAACACTACCTTCGAGAAAATTAGAACTAACTTCCAGGAAGTATTCAAAACGCTTTTCTTTGAAGACGACAATTGCGATCTCCTTATTGAACAAGATGTGGAAGACCCACTAGAAGCTAAGATTGAAATTTTAGCCCAACCTCGTGGCAAGCGTCCTTCGGGAATCTCACAGCTATCTGGGGGAGAAAAAACGTTGACCGCCATTGCCCTTCTATTTGCCATATACTTGGTAAAACCTTCACCATTCTGTGTACTGGATGAGGTAGATGCACCTTTAGATGATGCCAACATCGAACGTTTCGCGAAAATGATTAAGAACTTCAGTAACGACACTCAGTTTATCATCATTACGCATAACAAAAAGACGATGAGTAAAGCGGAAATGATGTACGGTGTAACGATGCCTGAGACCGGGGTAAGTCGATTAGTTGGCGTAAAAATGGGCGATGTAGACGAGATCGCTTAACAAAACTAAGATCCAAGAAACTCTCCTCTTCCTCCTGATGTTTCTGCAGAAGCTCCGTATATTTATCCCTTTGATAGATACTGATTGATACCACCCAACATTCAATAGATCACATTTTGGCTCGTAAAAAATTCCAGATTCCAGACATGTATAAGTCGCCTATCATCCGCAAGGTGAAAGAAGCGACTAAAATCACGGATCCTATGAAGAAGGATTTGGAGCCAACCACCCTCGATTTTGGTCCCGTTCAATTTTATGTACCACGATTTTTTGGGTTTTGCTATGGAGTTGAAAACGCCATTGATATCGCCTATCGCGCCGTAGAAGAGCACTCGGATAAGAACATCTATCTTTTGAGTGAAATGATTCATAACCCAACGGTGAATGAAGATCTATTAGCCAAAGGCGTGCAGTTTTTATTTGATACAGATGGTACCGAACGTATTCCGATTTCCTCACTAAATAGTGACGACATTGTAATTGTACCTGCATTTGGTACAACAGTGGAAATCCAAGAAGAGCTTCAAAAAGTAGGCATCGATCCTTATGAATTTAATACTACCTGTCCTTTTGTAGAAAAGGTATGGAAGCGCGGTAAACAATTGGGGAAGAAAGAATACAGTTTGGTGGTACATGGTAAACATCGCCATGAGGAAACCAGAGCCACCTTTTCACAAAGCGCTCAGCATTCAGCAGTAGTTGTGGTGCTCAATCCCGAAGAAGCTAAAGTCTTAGCTGAGATCATGACGGAAAAGCGCCCACTTTCAGATTTTGATGAACATTTTGCGCATAAAGCAACGCCAGGGTTTAATCCACTGGAAGACCTCAAACGCTTTGGTGTGATCAACCAAACGACCATGCTAGCTACCGAAACTCAGGAGGTTATGGAAATCCTAAGGGAAGCGGCTATACAAAAATTTGGTGAATCGGATATTCTCGAACACTTTGCAGACACCTCCGATACTTTATGCTATGCTACCAATGAAAACCAATCGGCTACGCTTGCCTTAGCTGAAATGGATGCGGATATCGCACTTGTTGTTGGTGGGTATAACTCATCCAACACCATGCACCTAGTGGAAATCTTGGAGCATTCCTTCCCTACTTATCATGTACGCGACGCAGGTGAACTTCATGGCCCAGAGGAAATCATTCATTTTGATCAGTGGAAGAAAGAAATTCTACAAACAAAGGATTGGTTGGATATCGCAAAGAATCCAGTTCGCATTGCTATTACTTCTGGGGCATCTTGTCCAGATGTATTGGTGGATGAAGTGATGTTAAAAGTACTGTCGTATTTTGAGGGCACTAAAGAAGTGGATGATGTAATCGCTCCTTTCGAAACGATTAGCTCAGAAGCTTAGTCACACGTATACTACTGATCTACTACACTAAAATAAGCTACCGCTTTCGGTTGGAAGCTGCGTAGTTTCAATGCATACTTAGTGGATACAAGCTCCACGTCAGGCGTTACAAATCCGCTCATATCCTCTTCTATCTTTTGATAGGGCACATACACAACGTATGGGATCGTATTTTGAATTTCAGCGAATTGCTCGAGAGGCACATCATACTTAACGGTTACCGAAGCTGGATTGTATGTAATGCTTTGCCCACGGGGAAGGTCTCTCGTTTGGATGTACACACTCACTTCACTTTCAGTGAATTCCGATACATCCGCTTCAATACTTAACACATCTTGAGAAATAGTAACGAGTGGATCATTATTGGTAATAATAGCGAGCTCCTGAACATCGTCACTTACATTTTCAAGTCGAAGAGTGTCTTCAATAACCCATTCATCAAAAGTAGCAATATGAGAGGCCGCTCCTGTAATAGTGATGCTATCGGGGGTTATGGTTGGACCGCTAATCAGTCCATATCTACTTTCGAAATCGAATTCCCAATTCAGTTTTATTGGTACTTTTTTCGAGATTTTCTCTTCTAGGTTCACCGATACAATCAAAGGCTCCACCTTAACCACATCTACTTCTTGAACGGAATTCATTCGTTGACGGACTTGATTGAAGATGTTTACTTCGGCTTCATCCACATCAATTTGAATGGCTGGAGGATTGTTATAGAGGCTGATAAGTGGTAGTGCTGTTCCACTCAAGCTTACTTCTACACTTTCAGGCAGTTTATCGGTTAGCGCCATTTCATCGGGTACATTCCCGATTTCAAGCGGCATATTAACGGTAATATTGAAAGTACCGTTGAGGTTTACCGCAAACCATAAACTAAGCGCGATGATGAACGCCACAACAAACACAATGGCATTTTCTTTACTCCAAATGCGTGCGTCTTCCTCCTCGGTACCTGGCTTAGTACCCTTTCGGATGAAGGCGAGAATTCGCTCTTTAAATTCTTGTATTGGGGCGTTTGACATGATTTCAATATAGATGGGTGTAGCCGCTTATTCAACTAACTTCGAACAATTATCTCCCCTACAACTTGCGACTTTACCCGTGTGTTTAATCGCTTCGCAATCCCGAACCTATTCGCATGAATTTCATGCCTCCATACCTGATTGGTTACTTTCACAACTAGCCTATCGCCTTCAAAATGAACGTCCTTAACTTGAGAAGAGATACGTTCCCCAACCACTTCATTCCATACAGCCAGTACCATCCCCTGCCTCAATTTCTTTTTATGAGGAAACTTATCCAGATACTTCTGGAGGGAGTCGCTTAAAGGTTTAGGTACATCAAATCGCATGAATGCTCTCTACTTTGCCATGTTCAACTTTGTAGAATCTATTTCTGTCGCCATCAAACTTAACATATTCTTCGAAAGGTACTGGATTGGCTGAGGTTATAAAAATCTGTCCTTCATGTTCCTGTAACGCCTTCAACAACACTTCTGTTTTCTTTGGATCTAAATCACCAAAAACATCATCCAGCATAAGAATGGGTAAGTCATCTAACTCATCCGAGTAATAATGAAGCTGCGCTAGTTTCAAAGAAAGAGCAAAAAGTCGATGTTGCCCTTGAGAGCCAAAACGTCGCAATTCGAAATCATCTAAATAGAAAACTACTTCGTCTTTATGCGGACCCGTTAATGTTTGTTCGCGTTCAATTTCTTTATCTACCGTTTCCTCTAATGCTTTTTCATAAGCAGCCTTTATTACTTCCACATCAGCCGAGGGTTCGCAAAACGTTTGATACTTCAACCCTGTAGTTAAATCCATCCCTGAGATCATCGCATAGTCTTTTTCTAAGTATGCCTTAAAGTTCTCAAGTACCTGATAGCGCATAGCGATAATGCGAGAGCCCGTTTCTACTAATTGCATATTCCAAGGCTCTAAATAGGACTTCAACACTGAAACAGGTCCTTTAAAGTCTTTGAGTAGTGTATTCCGTTGCCTTCTGATTTTACGATAATCCAAAAGATCACGTAGATAGGCCGGGGAGATTTGGCTGATAAAGGAATCTAAAAAGCTTCGACGTTCTACAGGGCCTTCAAGCGTTAGCTTCTTATCGTCGGGGGCAAGCACCACAACGGGCACCATTCCTATTAAGTCAGATAAGCGATCAAGGGGCGAGTCGTTCACGAATATCTTTTTTCCTTCACCTCGTGAATAGGAACAAGCCACATCAAATGAAGCACGGATTTGCCCTTCAAAATGGCCATTAATCATGAAATAAGATTCATCACTATGAATCACATATTGATCGGTAGTGGCCACAAAACTTCTCGACATACAGAGGAAGTGGATGGCATCAATTAAGCTGGTTTTACCGGCACCGTTGGGGCCTGTAATCACATTTAGATGTGGAGCCCACTCTACCTTTGTCTTAAGGTGATTTCTAAAATGTAAGAGCTCCTGTTCTGTGATTCGCATAGGTTAATAGTACAAATATTCGCACCAAAAAATGAAAAAAGGCAGCCTCTAAAAAATAAAGACTGCCTTTTAAAAATATGAGATAATGATCAATCTAAACCGAATGCATCATGGCCTAGGTAAATCGCCTGTTCTCCTAACTCCTCTTCAATGCGGAGCAGTTGATTGTACTTTGCAATACGATCTGTACGGCTCATAGATCCCGTTTTTATCTGCCCTGCATTGGTTGCAACGGCAAGGTCAGCAATAGTAACGTCTTCGGTTTCACCCGAGCGGTGAGAGATCACCGATGTGTAACTATTTTTATGTGCCATTTCGATAGCATCTAAGGTCTCAGTAAGAGTACCAATCTGATTCACTTTAATCAGGATAGAGTTGGCAATGTTGTTATTGATCCCTTTGGCTAAACGCTCCGTGTTCGTCACAAAAAGATCATCGCCTACTAACTGTACTCGGTCGCCAATCGCTTCGGTAAGTTTCTTCCATGCATCCCAGTCATCCTCTGCCATACCATCTTCAATAGAAATGATAGGGTACTTGTCTGCCCAGTTTTGCCAGAATTCAACCATAGCATCGGTATCACGAGTAGAACCGTCGCTCCACTTAAATTCATATAGTCCCGTGTCTGCATTATAGAACTCAGAAGAAGCAGGATCGAGTGCGATTAAAATATCGTCTTTAGGAGTGTAGCCCGCTTTTTCTATCGCTTGAAGAATCACTTCTAATGCTTCTTCATTCGACTTTAGATTCGGTGCAAATCCACCTTCGTCGCCAACAGCGGTGCTATACCCTTTGTCGCTTAACACTTTCTTTAGATTATGGAATACTTCAGCTCCCATCTGTAAAGAATGGCTGAATGACTCTGCTCCAGCTGGCATAATCATAAATTCCTGAAGATCTACACTGTTATCAGCGTGCGAGCCACCATTGATGATATTCATCATAGGCACTGGCATAACTTTAGCATTCACCCCGCCTACATATCTCCAAAGCGGCATACCTAATTCACTACAAGCTGCTTTAGCCACGGCTAAAGAAACGCCAAGAATAGCATTTGCACCTAAACGACCTTTGTTTGGAGTTCCATCTATATCTAAGAGTAGCTGATCAATAGCCGGTTGGTTGTATACAGGCCATCCTCTAAGCTCTTCAGCTATGGTGGTGTTTACATTTTGAACGGCATGTTGAACTCCCTTGCCGAGGTACACGTTTGAATCACCATCACGTAATTCAACGGCTTCAAATTCACCGGTAGAAGCTCCTGATGGTACGGCTGCTCTCCCTAATGCACCGCTATCAAGAATTACATCTACTTCAATGGTTGGGTTACCTCTGGAATCAATAATCTGACGTGCAACTACGTCTTCGATAAAACTCATTAATCTTCTCCATGTTAAAATTTAAGAATTCGTAAAGGTACCACGATTTAATATGTTCTTAAAGCCAATTCCGCGAAGAATTCTTATTTTAACCCTTATTCACTCAATTATTATATGTCACATCCTTGGATTGCCCTTTTCGATATTGATGGAACTCTATTAAGAGTTCAACACTCCTTTGTTCGACCTATGCTTCGCGCCATCTTGCAGGAGTTTGAAATTGATTACCCTAATATGGAAAAGGACGCTTTTTCAGGGCGAACTGACCATGATATTCTAAATTCCTTTTTGGTGAACCATGGCTATTCCAACAGCCTGTATTCTCAGATAAAAGAACGGTACATCCAACAAACGGATACTTTACTTGCCCCCGAACATGTTGAGCCTCTACCCTACATTCACCAAGCCATAGAATTTTTTGATGCTATGAATGCTGAAGTGGGTTTATTAACAGGAAATTATCCACGGTCTGCTCAAGCTAAATTGCGTGCAGCTCAAATTGAGTACCCATTCTCATTCGGCATCTTTGGCGAGTTTCATAAAAACAGAAATGATCTACCTCTATTAGCTCTAGATGAAGTTAAAGATCGTTTAGGGGTTCAACCTGATCCTTCCAAATTCTTAATAATTGGTGATACCCCTAAAGATGTGGAATGTGCGAAGTTTGCCGGGATGAAAAGCGTGGCTATTGCAACGGGCAACTATAGTTATGAAGAGCTGATGGAAACCGATGCCGATATCGTATTGCATAACTTATCGGAGCCGGAGGTTTGGTTCAATCAGCTCATCAACAATGCATCATTATAGGAAGAGCCTTATGGCTATTTCCACATCCAGCCAAATACAAAGCTAATTTGCGCAGTACCGTAGAAGCTTTTCGCGTCATAGTCTGGCTCAACAATTAAACGGTCTTGAGCATCATACTGAATTCGACCTTGAGGATCTAAATCAGGACGGTTCGGTTGCATAATCTGTAGACCTTCATCAAAGTACATAAAGGTATAGCCGAACTGCATGCTTTGTAAACGTGCAAAGTTACTATTGAAATCTATTCCCATCTGAATCTCACCGGTCCATCCAAAATGAGATTCTCCATCTTTCCAGCCTGTAAAAATATCGTAGGTGGGTTCATTCAGGTTGTAAATGAAAACATTGTTTTCTCTGAAGCCATTACCATTAATGTCTTGGAAATAAGGGAAGGTATAAGCTAGTACGGGGCCACCTGCTGCACTGGCGAATACTCTAAAATTGTCTGATATGGTTTCGGCAAACAGTCGCTTTTTTAAACCAACGGTTAACGGGAAGGAAACAACCTTTCGATATTTATCTGGAATAGTCTTGGTGCCGAAGAAGTAATCGATGTACGTTTGCTCTCTAGGATCTTTGATTCCGGATATCTTAAAGTTGATGAGACCCTCGGTATATTTGCTGAATACCTTACGATATTGGGCGCCCACTCCTAAACCGAAGTCGCTAACACCCACAAAAAAACCGAATCCTGATCGGTATCCTTCGTCATATAAATTTTTGGGAGAATCGGGCCTACGTACTTCTGGCTCCCCAAATTGGGCTAAAACTGAAGTTGAAGTGAGTGCAAAACTTAGAATAAAGCCTAGTAAAAATAATTTTTTCATGACCGTGTTTTTAATAGAGAGACTTAAGGTAATATAAAATCAACGAAAAATAAGTGATTTTCTTATTGCCTTAAGTGAATAACATGTTATTTTCAGCACAAATTTTTTTAATAAATCATTCAATTTGCGTATGAACTCACATACCACATTTTTAGTGTTTGGTCCAGCAGCTACTCTTAAGAGAATGTCTGCGAAGATGTTTAAAGACTATCCACCAAAATTTCTATACGAGCACCACCAAGAAGGTGATAAAGAAAAACTCTTTGTTGCGGTATATGAGGAATATGAAAAGCAGATTAACTCAAGTGTTACTTTAACCTGCATTTTTGAAAGCACCCCTCGTCAGAATAAAATAATTCTGAAAAAAACGGGTGGTCGCATGGGCTTTCGCGGAAGCTCCCTCTCAGAAGACCGAAATGTTGAAGCCAATGTGATTGATTTCATTTTAGACTTTGGTAAGCGCTTTGGCCTAACCGTTCAAGAAGAACAAGTTTCAGACGTAGTAGAAGAAGACAAAGACGAGATCTAATAATGTCGAACACTCAGAATGAGTGGACTGTACTCTCCATGTTAGAGTGGGCTACTCCTTTTTTTGAAGAGAAAGGAGTTAAGAGCCCCCGAATGAGTATTGAATGGTTATTGGCTCATGTTTTAGAAATAAAGAGACTCGATCTCTATATCAATTACGACCGCCCTTTAACCCAAGATGAATTAGCTATACTGCGCCCTCTTGTAAAACGAAGAGCCGCTCACGAACCACTCCAATATATAACAGGTGAAGCCACCTTTTATAATGCCACCCTTAAAGTGGATGAACGAGTGTTGATACCTCGGCAAGAAACCGAGCAACTCGTTCAACTTATTTTCGACGAATATTCTAAAGACACTTCTTTACGAGTTCTGGATATCGGAACAGGATCTGGCTGTATTCCTATTGCTTTAAAAATGGAACGCACAAACTGGGATGTTCATGCCATTGATATCTCGGAAGAAGCCATCGATCTTGCCCAAAAGAACGCCACTCTAAATCAGGTTGATATAAATTTTACTGTTCACAGTTTATTTGAACCTCAAATGAATAACACTTCACCATTCGATCTCATTGTTTCGAATCCCCCTTACATATTATATGGTGAATTGGACCATTTAGACACGGAAGTAAAAGAGTTTGAACCCCACCTAGCATTGTTCTGTGAGAGCACTGCATCTATGTTCAAAGCGCTCTCAGACTTTTGCGATAAAAACTTGAGTGATAATGGAAAAGCGTACTTCGAAATCCACGAAGAATATGGCGATGAAACCCAGCGTGTATTTAATGAGCATGGTTGGAAAACAAGCTTGCTCAAAGATCTTGACGAGAAAGATAGATTTGTTGTAATTCAACGTTGATTTTAGACTATTTTTTTTACGAAGTAGCAGTAAAAATCTCTCATTTTTACAATGTGGATAACTTGTGGAAAAAAAGATTAAAAAAAACTTAAGCTACCTATCCTTGGGTTAATTCTTTGTTACGGCAATGTTATGGCCTGTCAAGAACAATTGGCATAATTACGTAGTTAAATTTTATTTCATTGCGCCCCAAGCATTTAACATGCTTATATAAATGTGGATAACTTTTGACTAACCCTACTTTATGTGTTTGACTTGCGTTGAATAATTCATCATTTTCAAATCGAGTTAAAAATTAATCGGCGCACAATCGCTGTGGATAACTAAGCTTTCTTTTCGGGAAAGGGAAAGCACGTAATATTTTGTAGGAGTTTAAGAATTGAGGATGATATCTGCTGAAGAGGCATGGAACGAGTGCTTAGACATTATTAAGGACAACATTAGCTACCAAAAGTTTAAGTCGTGGTTTGAACCAATCAAACCAGTGAGTCTAAAAGAGCACACACTCACCATCCAAGTTCCTAGTCAATTTTGGTACGAATGGCTTGAAGAGCATTACTTTGCAATGCTTCGCTCTACCCTAGCAAAAGTTCTAGGACCAGAGGGCAAACTCGAATACTCTATAGTAATGGAGAAGTCGGAGCACATGGAGCACAACCGTGCCATCCGCTTACCGCAACGCCCGATGGGACCTGTGCAGCCTCAGGAGATGAATGGCTATCAAGATTATTACCCAGAGCGAATTGAGAATCCTTTTGTTATTCCTGGAATCCGTAAGACTAAAGTAGACTCCAATCTAAACAGCTCTTATGTATTCGATCGCTTTATTGAAGGCGACTGTAACCGCCTAGCTCGCTCTGCAGCCATGGCCATTGCCGACAACCCAGGCAACAACTCATTCAACCCATTATTTATCTATGGTCCTACTGGACTCGGTAAAACGCATTTAGCTCAAAGTATTGGGAATAAGATTAAGCAGAAGTTCGGCGAAGAGAAATCGGTTCTGTATATCTCATCGGAATCGTTTACCAATGAATTTGTTCATGCCATCAGAAATAACAGAGCTAGTGAATTCTCGATGTTCTATCGCAACATTGATGTACTGATTGTTGATGACATTCAGTTCTTTAGCGGTAAAGAGAAAACTCAGGAAGAGTTCTTCCATATTTTTAACGCACTGCATCAAGATGGAAAACAGATTATCCTCAGTAGTGATAGAGCTCCAAAAGATGTACCGGATATTGAAGAGCGTTTAATTTCTCGTTTTGGATGGGGATTAAGTGCTGACCTTCAGATGCCTGAATACGAAACGCGTTATGCTATTTTAGAGCGCAAAGCTCAAGATAACGGCATTGAAATTGATCCTGAGATTATTGAATTCATTGCACACAACTTCAAATCTAACGTTCGTGATTTAGAAGGTGCCATCATCAAGTTATTAGCTCATGCTTCGCTACAGAACATTGATGACATCGACCTTGCCATGGCTAAGCGTGTATTAAAAGACATGGTGAAGGAGTCGAATACACAGCTATCTATTGAATCTATTCAAAATTATGTTTGCGACTACTTTGGTATCGACACCAATAAAGTTCGCGAGAAAACGAGAAAACAAGAGATTGTTGAAGCTCGCCAAATAGCTATGTACTTCTCCAAGAAATACACTAAGTCGAGTTTAAAAACCATTGGTTTACATTTTGGTGGTCGCGATCACTCTACAGTAATTCATGCTATATCAACGGTAGAAGAGCGTGTAACAACGAGTGCTAAACACAAGAAGATGCTCGACGAGTTACAACAGCGTATTGAAGTAGCAAGTCTCTAGTTCTATGGATCAGCTCATACTCAAAGGGCTAAAATTTCGCGGCTTTCATGGCTACTTCGACCATGAGAAAAAAGAAGGGAATGACTTTGAAATCGATTTAACCTTCACCCTTTCTCTTCAACGCCCCGCTGTTTCGGATGAGCTGGCTCACACCATCGACTATGCAAAAGCACGAGATATCGTAGCTGAAATCATGAATGGTCCCTCTAAGAATTTAATTGAGCACTTGGCTTTACACATTGGTGAAAAGCTCTACAATAGTTTTATAACCGAAGAACTAGAGGTGCGCCTACGAAAGTTGAATCCTCCTATGGATGGCGAGACGGCATACTCGGAGGTGGTGTTGTCGTGGCCGAGGTAATTATTGGCTTAGGCTCTAACTTAGACGACCCTCTCAATCAGTTACAACAAGCACAGGAATTTTTAAGTGCTTTAAGCGAATCGGAACCCCTTTGCTCTTCTATATATCAGTCGGAACCTGTAGGACCAAGTGAGCAAGATTTTCTGAATGCCGTAATGGTGATATACACTGAACTTTCCCCTGAAGAGTTATTTAAAAAGCTCAAAAATCAGGAGAAAAAACAAGGGCGCCCATCCCGCTATCCCAAGTGGACATCTCGCACGATAGATCTTGATATTATCGCCTATGATGACTTGGTGCTTGAAACAGATACCCTTATTATTCCACATGCAGAGTATAAAAAGCGATTGTTCGTTTTAGAACCTCTCAAGGAGGTTTTTCCTGATTGGCACGACCCAAAGGATGCTCAAACTATTGGAGAAATGATGGATCATGCTCCAACAATTCGAATCGAGAAAACTCAACTAAGCTGGTAGATGTCGAACCAATTTGATTTTATTGCTATTGAAGGCGTGATTGGAGCCGGAAAAACTTCGCTCGCAAACCTTCTAGCTGAGAAAAAAAATGCCAGAGTTGTACTCGAAGAATTCGAAGAAAATCCTTTTCTACCTAAGTTCTATGAAGACCGTGAGCGCTATGCGTTCCAAACGCAGCTAGCTTTTTTAGCAAGTCGCTTTAAGCAACAACAAAATATGATGAGCCAAGACCTTTTTAGTCAGCTTACCATATCAGATTACATATTCGATAAAGATCGTATTTTTGCTCGCTTGAATTTAGATGACGACGAAATGGCTCTTTATGATAATATATATGGAATCATGTCGGGCATTGCGCCACAACCAGATTTGGTCATTTTTGTGCAATCTTCTGTTGAGCGGTTAATGGAAAACATTACCAAACGTGGGCGTGATTATGAGAAGCACATCACCCCAGAGTATTTAAAAGAATTGAATGATGCGTACAATCATTTTTTCTATCACTATACCCGTTCTCCATTAATTACTATAAACGCTACCGAGATAGACTTTGTTAACAATCCTGATCATCTCAAGTATATAGAACAACAAATTTTTGAAATGCCTCTGCATTCCAACACACATATTCATATTGCTCCTTAAGAATTATGGTAATCAAACTACTACTTATTGTAGGATTTATATTTTTTTTGAGATACGTGAACAGAATGTTCTTACCTTCCAAGAAGAAAAATAGTCAATTTAACCCCTTCCAGGGATTTGGAGGGACCACCAGCTCAGGTACTTCTCGTAAAAAGAATATTGATCAGATAGAAGACGCTGACTACGAAGATATAACCCACAAAGAAAAATAATCCATGAATTTCGAAGAGAAATTAAACAAAGGCTTTGAGTTACTACAAGATAAAGACATTGACCATGCCTTAGACATAGCTAGAGAGCTTCAAAAAGAAAACGAAGAGTCTCATGAGGCTTATTACCTTGAGGCTCTTATCATGCAACAATTAGGTCAACACGACTTAAGCATGGAGAACATCAACAAGGCTATTGAGCTTGCTGATGACAATGCCGTGTATTTCAATCTTCGTGGTAACAGCTACATGCAAAAGGAAGATCTTGAAAAAGCTGAAGCTGACTTTGACAAAGCTATTGAAATAAGCGATTTCTCTGCGGCACATCGTAGTAAAGTGATGTTGATGCTTATGACTGATCGTGGCCAAGAAGCCATTCCATACCTTATCGATCGCATCAAAAAAGATCCACGTGATGCTGAAAACTGGATTTTAATGGGCGATATGATCAAGCGTGGTGGCCAGCCGGATAAAGCAGCTACCTATTACGAGCAAGCCCTCAAAATCGATCCTGATAATGAGTATGCACGTCGCCAATTAGAAGACGAAGGCGAAGAAATTTAAAACTTCGAGCTAGGCGATGTCGTCTTAATAGCACATTCGCCTACGCCTGAAGCATCGGACATTTCCGGTACTAAAAGCGTTAAGCCTGTTTCATTTTTTGGAACAGGCTTTTTTTGTGCCCTTCATTTTCATCGCTAGTAGTGGAACCCTATAACTGAGCTACAAGAACAAGCGCATACTTTTAATTTGTGATTAACTGTAGCATACTGTTTATTATTTAGATAAATGTTTTAAACGGCTTCATTCTAAAACAGAGTAAGCGAATAAAACACTCATTTATCTTCAACAGGGGGAGAACCAATGTTTGAATCATTAGTGGAGTTTAGAAATTACAACCCAAGTAAAAGCTTCAGTTCATATAGTAATGAGTTTAAGTGTGAACATTTGCTTTTCTATTTTTATGATCCAAAATCGGAGAAACATAATCGATTAAAGGATGAGTGTTTTAGTGATCGTACAATCGCGGATTATATGAACAGTAATTTTATTTGTATCGCAGTTGTTGATCAATCTAGGGAAGCCCAAGAACTATGGACTAAGTTACAACCTAACAAAGATTACAAGGAAGTATTAGTTAACTCTTTTCAATTATTGAATACTACTTCGGGTGCCTATTTAGGCATGTTTGGTCAATTTAATATAGACACTTTGTTTCCTAAACTTATTGATGCTAAACACAAACTAAGTGCCTCAACCAACGATGTAGCATCTTCCGCAAGCACTATTATTTTGTAGAGGGGTGAAATGATCTGGGACGTTTTCCTAAGGGGTTCAGTTTCAGGATCTTCTTTCATGTACGAATGCATTCGTTGGTAAATTTCTTAATGCTTTTTCTATCTACACGCTGATAACTAATCTCTCCCTATTCTTTTAAATATCTGTCATTCAGTAAGTCAGAATTAATTCTACATTCTTTTGAACTATCAGTTTTATGCACCGTCACTAAGAAAACTAGAAACTGTGAACAACCTTTCAGAGCATAAAGCGAACATTCGATTATACCTACTTGTGACGAGGTGCCAAGCTGGTGATATAAAGGCTTTCGAGCAACTTTATGACGAATTTAGTAGCCGAACCCACACACATATTAAAAACGTAATCGGTGCTGTAGAATCTGAGGATGTCTTACAAGACCTATGGGTCTCTGTGTATTTAAATATTAAAGATTTAATGAACCCACATGGGTTTAAGACTTGGCTTTTTAGGATAACAAGAAATAAAGCAATCGATCACCTTCGATTAAAAAATAAACTGCCCAAAAGTTATGAATTAGAGCTTGATGAAATTTCTGAAGATGCTGTAACACTAGAGGAATCTGATGATTTTTTGAATGAAATAAACGACTCACTGTTAGAAGCTATTTCGGTACTTCCAGCACCACAGAAAGAGGTTATGCTGCTTAAGTACTGGGAAGGAATGACCTATGAAGAGATTGCTCTAATCATTGGTGAAAAATTGGGCACTGTACGATCCCGCATTTATTACGGTAAAAAAGCAATTCGAGCCAAATTGAATTATGAACACATTAATAAACACAAATAGCCATGAATATTATCAAAGAAGACATTATGAATAAAATTCAGGAACAGAATAAAAACAGCAAAATTCTACAAAGAATTTGCATTGCATCTTGGGGTATCACCTTTATAATTACCATTTCATTCGTTGTGTTACTTTCAACGAAATTTATGTCATTACCAGCTGATATATTCGATTATAACTTTGCTGGAAACTTTAAACCATCCCTATTCCAATTTATCTCTGAAACTATTGGCATCACACTTGGCTTTGGAGCTGCCTTTTTATTCTTTTTAGGATTTTCAATTATCTCAACGCTAACTGTTATCGTCCGAGCTCGAAACTCTAGCATTAGTGAAGTTAGAATGAGGCTAGAAAATCTTGAATCTGTTTTCATGGAAGGTAAGCAGTAGGCAGGCAGGTTCCGCCAATAATCCTTAAGTTTTTTTTCAAAATGACTTCTCCCTCAATAAAAAAGCCTGTTCCAAAAATGAAACAGGCTTTGTAAGTGTGCTCACGAGAGGAGGTCGCCACGGCGACCAGGTCGAACCTACCTAAATCGGTAGGCAGGCCTACCACATCGTCAAGCAGACCTACCTCATCGGCAGGCGGGCCTCACGGGATTTCTCCCACACGCCCCTCAAGCGTGCGCGTCTACCAACCTGCCTGCCGGCAGGCAGGTTCCGCCAAAAATCTTTTAAGCCTATTTCAAAACGACTTCCCCAAATAAAAAAAGCCTGTTCCAAAAATGAAACAGGCTTTGCAAGTGTGCTCACGAGAGGAGTCGAACCTCCACGGGATTTCTCCCACACGCCCCTCAAGCGTGCGCGTCTACCAATTCCGCCACGTGAGCTGAAGTAGGCGCCAAAGATAGCATTAGATTTATAAAAAAGCATCCTTTCCCTCTATTAGATTCAAACTTCCAGAAGGATATTTTTTAAGAGCTATTCACATCTGCTTCGCTCAACTTTTCGTATCTACTAACAGTGAATATTTGTTCGTAATAATGAAATGATTCATCACCTTAATGGTGTTGAACACGTGTGATACTGAACTATGAGATTACACGTTCTATGAATCCACTTACTTAACTTGGAATCAATTATGTTTAAGAAATTTATTTTATTTGGGCTTTTTATGAGCCTTTCATCCTTAACATTTGCACAGACAATGGATAAAAAATTAGAGAAAGCTACTTTTGGCGCGGGCTGTTTTTGGTGTGTTGAAGCCATCTATGAACTTGTTGAAGGCGTGGAGCACGTTGAATCTGGATATTCAGGTGGACATGTTGAAGACCCTAGCTATCGCCAAGTAACTTCTGGCAATACCGGGCATGTTGAAGTAGCTCGCATTCATTTCGATCCTTCTGTTATCAGCTATGAAGAGCTATTAGAAGTGTTATGGCATACTCACGACCCAACCACGCTAAACCGCCAAGGGAATGATGTAGGTGAGCAATACAGGTCTGCTATCTTCTTCCACAATGAAGAACAAAAAGCCATTGCAGAGAAGTCGCTAAAGAAAACGGATGCCTCGGGACTTTGGGACGATCCAATCGTAACGACCATCGAGCCGCTTAAAAACTACTATGTAGCCGAGAACTATCACCAGAATTATTTCGAAAACAATCCGAATGCGGGTTATTGTTCGTATGTAATTGCACCCAAGGTGAAAAAATTTAAAAAAGAGTTTAAGCACCTCTTAAAAAGCTCTCAATAACTCCCTCAACTCCAAAGCTGATAGGTTAACCGCCTATTGGCTTTTTTGTTAATTGTATGCAGCTACGTTTTGTAGTTATTTTTTTGATGGGTACATTCGAACTCATCTAATTGTATATACACATTATGAAGAGAAAATTACCTTTACTCCTCCTACCCTTTCTATTTATTGGAAATGTAATTGTATCAGCACAGGTGGTTGATACTACGATGACCTTCGAAGAGTACAATCCTACCTCTACATTGGTTGTACCTGGTGAAGAGATTACACGTGCTAAATTCCCCTTTATTGATGTACACAGCCATTTATGGCGAATGGGCACTATGGATTTAACCAAGACCGCTGCTGAAATGGACGCGCTGAATATGCGTGTTTTGGTGAACTTAAGTGGTCGTTCTGGGGAGCAATTAAAGAATATGGTAGATAATGCCAAGAAACTGGCACCGGGACGTTTTGTAGTATTTGCCAATATAGACTTTGAAGGCATCGACGATCCCGATTGGACAGAGCGTACCGTAAATCAGTTAGAAGAAGATTATAAGAATGGTGCGCGTGGTATAAAGATATTCAAAAACCTTGGCCTTACGGCATTGGATTCGAAAGGCAATAGGATCTCAACAGATGACCCTCGAATTGACCCCGTTTGGGCTAAAGCTGGAGAATTAGGTATTCCTGTGCTGATTCATACTGGCGAGCCCGCTGTTTTCTGGGCTCCCATCGACGAAAAAAATGAGCGTTGGATTGAAATGAAGAATTTCCCAAGTCGCCATCGTGGTGATAGCACTCGTTTCCCTAGCTGGGAAGTAGTTATGAGTGAGCAATGGAATGTATTCAGAAAACACCCTAACACCACTTTTATTAACGCGCACTTAGGCTGGATGGCGAACGACTTGGAGAGATTAGGCAAGCATCTAGATGAATTCCCTAATGTATATACTGAGATTGCAGCTGTAATTGCAGAATTAGGTAGACAGCCTCGTTTCGCTCACGACTTTTTTGTGAAATATCAGGATCGCTTACTCTTCGGTAAAGACACTTATCGTCCTGTTGAATTTCATACCTACTTTAGAGTGCTGGAAAGCAAAGATGAATACTTCGATTACTTCCGAAAACGCCATGCTTTTTGGAAGATGTATGGATTGAATCTACCTGACGAAGTGTTGAAAAAAGTGTATTACAAAAATGCCTTAAAGATTATACCGGGCATTGATAAAAGTTTATTCCCTAACGATTAATCCTCACTAACCATTACCATTATGAAAACACTATTCAAATTAGGTACACTTCTTTTTGTTGCGGTACTTTTAACAACTGAATTTTCGATTGCACAAGAACGAGGTAAAGGCAATCGCCCAAGCCCTAATGCCGCTGTAAGCCAAGATATCGGATCTACTACAGTTGCAGTAACCTATGGCCGCCCAGGCTTAAAAGGCAGAGCACTATCAAGCTTAGCACCAGCTGGTAAAGTTTGGAGAACAGGAGCAAATGAATCAGCGGCTATTACATTCTCTAGCGATGTAATGTTTGGTGGTAAAGAAGTTGCTGCAGGCACCTATTCTTTATACAGCATCCCTGGCGACAAATGGACGTTCATCCTCAACAAAAAACTAAGCTGGGGAACACAGTACGATATGTCTCAAGATGTAATTCGTGTTGAAGCGGCTGTTACAAGCAATGATGCACCGATGATGGAGCGCTTCAGTATTTATTTCGATACTCTTTCAGATACCAAAGCGCATCTGAATTTGCATTGGGGAACAACAATGGCTGCTATTCCAATTACTGTGAAGTAAGCTGTTCACACATTGTTAAAATAATAAAGGGAGCCTGATGACTGGCTCCCTTTTTTTATGCCCATGTATTATCACCATAGGCTATTCCTAAAGAAGATGGAGCTTCTTTAGAATTCCCATTTTACTTGAAACAGGAAGTTTCTACCTGCTTGAGGGTAGTAGTAATTGAAACGTTGCTCTCCGCCGGCAATAAAGCCATAGGTATAGCCATTGGTTTCGTACTCTTTATCCAACACGTTGTTGATTTTAAGAGTCGCAGTAATTGCTTTTGCAAACTCAATGTTGGTGAAGCTATAGCCTAAACGAATATCATTCACGAGGTAGGCATCGATAGCACGAGCTTCATTCTGTGTGTTATCCAAGTATTGCTTCGACACATATTTAGTAGTGAGTTCAGCATCAAAACCATTTGAGCTATATGCAAACATCGAGTTCGCTATAAAATTCGGAGAGAAAGCGATATCGGTATCTTCGAATTCAGTAGCTACTTGTCCACCGTTGTCGTAGTCATCGATGTACTCAGTAAATGCTTCGATTTTGTTTTTGCTGATAGTAGCATTCGCTGCCCAACTTAGTACAGGTGAAAGAGAAACTCCCCCTTCCAGCTCAATACCTAAACGATAGCTATTTGGCACGTTCTGACGGATATACCCACCTACATCATTCACTTCACCCGTTAGGATGAGTTGGTCGTCATAGATCATAGCGTAGCCATAAGCACCCACAAAAAACGTATCGTAGTCGCCACGGTAACCCGTTTCCACATTATATAAGGTTTCAGGATCTGGGCGGCTGTTTTGAGAAGATTCTACATACTCAGAACGCGTTGGTTCTTTGCTTGCCACACCAAACGAAGCGAATACTCTTTTGCCTTCATCCAACATATAGTTCAACCCAAACTTAGGATTGAAGAAGGTCAGCTTATCATTATCACGAATATTTACTACCGATCCATTTTGGATATCCACTCCATCAAATTCATAATTGATGGTTCGTACTTGAAGATCTAAATAAGCATTTACAGCATCCGATAGGTAATACTGCCCTTTAGCGTACATGTTGAAATCCGTTTTTACGGCATCGTTGTTATAGTACTCTTCTTCGAATTCACTGTTACCCGCATAACGAGCCCAAATTACTTCGCCAAAGTGTCCACCATCGTAACGGTTTAAACCACCACCTACGGTTAGGTTCCACACTTCAGAATGAGTGTAGGTTGAAGAAAATACGGTTCCGTAAAAGTCATTATCTAACCAGCGGCGACGGATTAAATCAGAAGAGGAAGGATCGCCTGCATCCGCAACGGTGATACCGTAGTCTGCTAAGTCTTCATCGGCTTTGTACTCTTCATAGTATCCTTGCCCTTTGGTGTAGTGCAACGATGCATTGAGGTTCCAGTTATCCTGTAAGCGATAAGAGTAATGTAACTGATAGTAGTCTTGGCGATAGTTGTCTACTTGATTTTCGTACGGCTCGCCTGCCTTTTCTGTACCAGCTTCATTGAAGGTGCGGTTACCCGATTCAATGTTTGCTTCAGATACACCATACCAAGCTTGGTAGGTTCTTTCTTTTCCTGAGAACACATCCGCTTTTAGAAGGCTTCGGTCTCCTCTTTTTGAACCAGATAGATAGAAAGAGTAAAGGTCGGCAGAAGCACGATCGATATATCCTTCTGACAGAATCTTCGATAGTCGACCTTCGAAGCTCCATCCATTTTTCATAAGGCCTGAACCTAATAGGATATTTGCTTTTCGCGTATCGAATGAACCCACGCCTGTATTGATTTCAGCGAATGGATCTAAGCTGTTATTGCTTGTTTGAAGATTGATAGAGCCTCCAAATGAACCCGCGCCATTGGTTGAGGTTCCCACTCCACGCTGCACTTGAATGTTTTGAACACTCGATGCGATATCAGGAAGGTCTACCCAAAAAGTACCATGCGATTCAGCATCATTAACAGGAATACCGTTGATGGTAACATTGATACGAGCTGGGTCAACGCCACGAATACGAATTCCGGTGTAACCAATTCCCGCACCTGCATCTGAAGTAACTACCGTAGATGGAGCCATGTTCAATAGGTATGGCACATCTTGCCCAAGGTTTTTCTCTTCAATATCCGCTTTAGTGAGATTGGTGTAGGTTACCGGTGTTGAATCATCTACACGCGTTGCCTCCACAAAAATTTCTTCTCCGATATATGTTTCAGGAACCATAAGAATGAGCATAGATTCCTGATCTCCTGTTACACGAACGAGGCGATCCTTGTAGCCCACATAAGTGATGATGAGTTCTTTGGCCCCATCATCCGACAAGGTAAACTCGAAAGAACCATCGAGTTGAGATACAGCTCCTCGTGAGGTTTCCGCTTGGCGAATAGTAGCGCCTTGCAAGGCTGTTTTATTTTTAGCATCCACAACACGTCCACGCACAGTTTGTGCAATAGCCGACATTTGTGTGAGTAATAGAATTAAAACTGTAATACACAGTTTAAGGTTGAATGGTCGAATCATCGTCCTCCAATTTGAATTTTAGCATTATAAATAGGAGGAGGGCCACAAGCGCCTTATCCAATGTTATCAAAGCATTGGAGAGATTAGCATCAGGTTTTCCTCCGCCGGTATTATCCGGATCAGGTACTAGGGTATAATCTCAGTCCTCCCAAAAAGTTCGGACACCCCTAACCAGTGGGCTAAAATTAAGCAGTATTTCATCAAAAACACATAAATTTCTCTTACTTTCGCACTATTGTTGAATTCACTTTAAAAGTTGGAAGCACTATGATATTTCGCACTTTACTCTCAGTTACTATTCTTGGCTCACTCATTAGTTGTACTTCATCGTCTGTGCCGAAGATGAATCCTGAGATTCAAACCAATGACATCCTTGATCATATTACCTTTTTAGCTTCAGACTCCCTGCAAGGCCGAGAGGCTGGTACTATTCAGGAAGCCACAGCGGCCAATTATATAGCCGATTACTTCCGGGATTTCGGACTTGAACCTGCCGGTGATAATGAGACTTACTTTCAGACCTTCACCATTAACACGGCCGTTCTCAATAACCCACATGCAACCGAAGACACTGAAGGCGAAAAAAGGCTTTCCAAAAATGTAGTAGGCTATTTACAGGGAACCGGTGGCGGTGATGAATACATCGTGATTGGTGCCCATTACGATCATTTAGGCCTGGGTGATCATGGTTCCTTATACCGTGGCGAGCCACGCATTCACAACGGTGCCGATGATAACGCCTCAGGAACGGCTGGACTGCTTGAGCTTGCGAACTACTTCGCTGCCAACAAACCAACTAAAGATATTCTGTTCATCGCATTCTCTGGTGAGGAAATGGGACTTCTCGGCTCTGCCCATTACGTTGAGTCGCCAACCATACCCCTCGATAACGCCTTAGCCATGATCAATATGGATATGATTGGGCGAATGAGTAACAATAAACTCCTCATTTTTGGTATGGGAACAGCCGATGATTGGCCTGAAATTATGGAAGTGGCTAATACCGATTCATTAAGTTTGAACTTGGTGAAAGACGGAACGGGCGCGAGTGATCACACTAGCTTCTACTATAAAAACATCCCCGTTCTGCACTACTTTACAGATACCCATGCTGATTACCACAAACCTTCGGATGATACCGATTACATCAATGCGGAAGGGGAAGCACTTATATTACACCATATAAAACGAGTAGTTGAATACTTAGATAGCATCCAAAAAGAACAACTAGCCTTTCAAGAAGCCCCAGGAGAGCAACGCCAAACTATGCGTCTTGAAGGACCAACTTTAGGGGTGTTACCCGATTACGGCTATGATGGCAAAGGCATGAAAATAACAGGCGTTACCAAAGATCGTGCGGCAGAGCTAGCCGGGGTTCAAGGCGGCGATATCATTATCAAAATTGGTGGAGAAGACCTTGATGATATCTATGCCTACATGAGCATGCTAAACAAGTTTGAGAAGGGACAAAAGACTACCATCACCGTGTTGAGAGATGGCAATGAACTCACGTTGGACTTACAACTTTGAGCTAATATATTAGAGCCCAAACATTAATCATTTATCTTCTATGAAAAGACTACTACCATTCTTGTTATTGGGTGCCGTGGCGTGCCAAAATCCGAATATGGAAACCACGCTACCTAATGATGTTCAAGCCATTTCCTTACTGGGCGACACGTTAAAAACCAACACTGTCCGAGACCTCCCGAACCGTCTGATTGTTCGCATCGATAGCTTAAAACAAGTGGCTATGGACAACAACACTCCTGTTGAGGCTGCTATCTGGGATGCACGTTTACTTGGATATCAAGGGGAATATCGTGATGCCATTGCCCTGTTAGATAAAGAGATTGAGCAGAATCCTAACAACGCTGCACTGTATCGACACCGTGGACACCGCTATTTATCTACGCGCCAATTCGATGCCGCTATTCAGGATTTTGAAAAAGCCGCTGAACTAATTGAAGGCACGGATGATATCATTGAGCAAGATGGTTTACCGAATGCTCTAAATCAGCCTACCAGCACCCTTCATACCAACATCTGGTATCACTTGGGCTTGGCCTACTATGTAACTGGGCAGTATGAAAAAGCTCAAAATGCTTATGAGAAATGTATAGAAGCCAGTAAGAACAACGACATGATGGTGGCTACTCAATATTGGTACTACATGACTTTGAGAAAGCATGGACAGGATGAACTAGCTGGACAAGTAATCCAAGGCATTGAAGAAGATTTAGAAGTGATTGAAAACGATGACTACCACAAATTGCTGTTGGTATTCAAAGGAGTTTTTGATGCGGATAAAATCTTAGAGGAAGGCCAGGCTGATGCCTTAAGTAATGCCACGGTTGGATATGGTATCGGTTTTTGGCACCATATCAATGGTCGTGAAGAAAGAGCTAAAGAAGTTTGGCGTGGCGTGTATGATGCCGGCAATTGGGCTTCGTTTGGTTATATAGCTAGTGAGGCTGAATTAGCTTCGAATTAACCGTTGGGGACTTCCTTTTAGCTTAATAAGCTCCCCTTTTGCTTCCATATCTAGTTTCACGGTGGTGGTATACCACATGAGAGAACCCAGGTTCTCCAATTCTTCGTCTGTTAAAACTCCCTCTAAATACTGAGGGAGTTCTTTAAACAGTATACCCGGCTCTTCTGTTGGAACTACTTTAAGTATGGCCTTCCGTACGGCCTCGTATTTCCATTTATGAATTCGAGTGGGTTTTTTACCCGGCGTTGGTGTTTCACAAACAACTTTTTCATCATTCATGGGAATCCTCCACCGGGTTTAAACTTAGTTTGCTTAGTTACCTACTAGGAACACAGCGTTTCCGAATAGCAGCTTACCATTGTGCCAGAACGCTCTGAACATTGGGTTATCAATCATGTACACCACACGACCTGAGCCCATTCTTTGCACACCAAATGAAAGTGTATTCTCTAAAGCTTTCACGGCATCTGTACCAACAAAGCCACTACGATGAGCGCCTTCTTTAGCCACACCTACATTCCAGCCATTGTCGAGGAACTCATATCCACGCGAGCCAAGCTTAAGCGACATATAAGAATCGCCATAACCGAAGGCTAATGGGTGGGTGTTGTCCATATCTAACTTAAAGATTGAACCAGCATTCAGGCCTGAAGCCGATAGGCGACGTGCTTCTGCATATTTAACAAGCTTGTCTTCATCGCTCGCTTCTTCACGCTCGGTGCGTTTCATTTTTAAGCCGAAGCCGCTCTTACCTGCTAAGAAGCCATTCGCTCCTTCCACGGCAATAAGCTTCCCGCCACCGCGAATCCAATCTTTCAATTGATCGAGGCCACGCTCATCAAATACACTGTTATATGAACCCGATGGCATAATCAGCACATCGTACTCATGCCAATCGATATAAGACAGATCGTCGCGGTTAATTAGGTTCAATGGGTACTCAATCTGACGATCAAAGAAATGCCAAATATGACCTACCATCTGTGAACTTGTGCCTTCACCCGCAATGATACCCACTTTTGGTGCCTTGATATAGCGCACGGATGAAGAACCGAAGTCCTTACCAGAATCTACAAAGCCCGTTGTTGCTGGGGTTAACACACGCCCAAAGTTATCGGCTGTGTTTTTAACAATGCTATCAAAGCTAGAACCTAAATTTTCGTTTCCTCTTCGTGTGATAATCAATGTTCCAGAATCATACTTCTTGCCATCTAACTCAAAGGGTACTTCCGCATATCTCACTTTTACACCTTCTTTAAGTAGAGCCGAAAGGTATTTTAGATCATCAATAGAATTCCACTTTGCTAAGTACGCATAAGGGCGATTTACATTTGCGGATACAACCGGTGTAGTTGTTTCTTGAATAGGTCCTGCTTCAACCGCACCTTTTACCGCATAGCCGTCTACGCCATAAGCATAATGTAGCTCCCAAGAAGTAATATCATAAGTAAGCGAGTCTTCTAGCTCTGGCTTTGGCTCGAATAATACACGTACTAAATTACCTTGTGGCTGATACGTACTAATTACGTAATCTCCTTCCTCAATATTTACACGGCCAGTTGAGCCATCGCTGAAGTCATAGCCATCAAGTCGTGCACTTTTAGTAGCCTGACCAAACTCGATGTTCTGTGCCATCAAGTACTGCAGTAAACTAGCTACTTTATCTGGGTTGCTATTTCTTTTAACTACAAACGATTTATAATCACCTGATCCATTTTCTTTTGCTTCTGAGAAATAAGAAGCGAACTCATCGATCACACGGTCTTTGTTAATCGCCGTAATTTCTACCGTTGATAAACCTGTAGTGTAATGGTGTGTTAAACGGTCTAATAAGCTTAAGGTATCACCTTCTGCAGTACGGATACCTAATCCTGCACGGCCACCACCGGCTTGCTCGTAAGTCATACCAATAGCGCCGTTGTATGTTGGCCAAGTATCGCCATAGCTTGGATAGAATAAGTCAAACGATTCCTTTGTAAAGTATAACCAGCCTTCACGGTCGAAGTACTTCGCATGGTTTTTACCAATGATGTATTGGTATTCGCGTTGCCATTCAGAAATAACATTGTGAAATGGACGCGCTGCGGGTGCAAAATAATATGGGCTATTTACGCCTTGTTCGTGGAAATCCACATGTACGTGAGGCATCCATTGCTGGTACCACTGAATTCGAGCTCTAGACTCTTTCTGTGTTTGCCATGCCCAATCACGGTTTAAATCGAAGTAATAGTGATTGGTACGTCCGCCAGGCCAAGGCTCATTATGCTCCCACGTTTCTGGGTTGGCATTAAACTGAGCACCTTTTTTAGTTTTGTACCAGTTAACGTAGCGGTCGCGACCATCCGGGTTAATCATTGGATCCATGATTACCACTACATCTTGCAACCACTGTTGCATATTTGTAACAAGTTCATAAATGGTTTTAAGGGCGGCTTCACTTGAAGAAGTCTCATTTCCATGAACGTTATAACTCAACCAAACGATGGGGGTTTTGTCGGCCGTTGGCTCGCCTTCCATTAAGCCCGTTCGTTTTAAGTTGTTTGTTCGAATTTCTTCTAATCGGCTGTGATTTGCCGTTGTAGTAACCACTACAGTTGAAAGCTCTCGGCCTTCATAGGTGCTACCATATTGTCTATAGGTTACTAGATCCGAATTTTCTGCAACATGCATAAAATAAGCATGCACTTTGTAGTGAGGGGTCCATTGCTCACCCAATTCGTAGCCAAGAAATTCCTCTGGCGACTTCAATTGAGCAAACGCTGTAGCCGACACCATCAGCAGAAGCAGAAGAGTTAGAATGCGTTTTTTCATTGTTTAATGATTTGATATTAGAGATGACGGCAAAGATCGGCTTTGCGCCACCTAAGGGTTATTACTTAGTAAGTTCTTCTTCAATTTGTTCAACCACATCACCTACAATAGCGTTAGGGATCGGCACTGTTAAATTGTAATGGGCGATTTTCCAGTTACCATCTTTCAATACCATCACGCCGGTTCCGCGACTTGGCCCAAGATTTGGAGTAGACAGCTTTTCGTCGAACCAAGCTATTTTGCCGTTTTCAGAGAGATACACATAGCGTGAAACGGGAGTGAAACTCCAAGCACGTCCTCTGTCGAAATAAGGCTTACTGAATTCTTTAAACTCGATCAGGTTCCAACGCTCGGTGGCGTCGGTGCCCATAAAAATGGAATGTTCATTTTCGAAATGCCCAAAATAGCGCTCGAAATCGGCTTCAGCGGCTGCATTATGCCAATCGTTTAGCACCGCTTGAACGTCGGTTTTATATTCTACTTTCTCTGTTTCTGATGGTGCACAGGCAACAAATGCCACAATCCCCAAAAGTGCGATGTTCTTAATCATACCTCAAAATTTTACGTTCATGGATTTTACAGCTTACCAAGCGAACGAACAACCGTTTTAAGGAAGTTTTACGGGGAGCTAAAAATGGAAATAGCTGATGCTTGAACTACAAAATGGTTCGCATTCCTCGTATTATCCCCGAAAAGAAAATTTAGAATCGAATTCCATGCCTACCAATAGAGATGTAGCCGCCAAACTCCGTGAAGTATTTCAGTTGATGCAACTAGCTGGTGAAAACCGTTTCAAAGCCATCGCCTTCGATCGTGCCGCCCAAACGGTAGAAGGGCTCAACGACGACATCAATACCTACATTGAAAGCAAAACCCTTACGGATATCAAAGGAATTGGGAAGTCAATTGCGGAAGACATCTACGCCTATGCGGAAACAGGCACCATGCCCGTACTCGAAGCCTTTCAAGAAAAAGTGCCTTCAGGGCTGATTAAATGGACCGAAATTTCAGGCTTGGGACCAAAGAACATTCTCAAAATTCATAAAGAATTTGGCATTACAGAGGTAGAAGAACTCAAACAACTTATTGATAGTGGCGAGCTTGCAAAGCTTCCGGGATTAGGCGGTAAGTCTGCTGAAAAAATTCGGAAGTCGATTGAATGGATGGAAAAGTTCGATGAGCGTTGCCGTTTAGATGAAGCAACGGTTATTGCTGAGGCGATCTATGATAGCCTTAAAGATTTGGAAGGCGTTCAGAAAATTGAAGTAGCAGGTTCACTACGAAGAGCCAAAGAAACTATTGGTGATATCGACATCCTTATTGCCGCGGAAGAACAATACATCGCTTCCCTGTTTGAGGTTTTTACCTCCCACGAGCGTGTGACCGAAGTGCTTGGCAAAGGCGATACCAAAAGTTCAGTACGTACAGATGAAGGGCGACAGGTTGATCTTCGTATTGTTAAACCAGAGAATTTTGCAGCTGCGCTCATGTACTTCACAGGCAGTAAAGAGCATAATGTGGTGATGCGCTCGAGAGCACGCGAACGGGGCATGAGCCTGAATGAGTATGGACTTTATAAACTTACTGCAGACGGTGAAACGGATTTTGATGCTCCACAACCATACGAAACCGAAGCCGACATCTACAAGATGCTAGATTTGAACTTCGTGCCGCCAGAGCTTCGCGAAGACCGTGGTGAGTTTGAGATATTTGAAGAACAAGAAACGCTAGATTTAGTCACCGAAGCCGATATCAAAGGAGTGATCCATGCCCATAGTACTTGGAGTGATGGCAAGTTCTCGATTCGTGAGATGGCCGAGGCTTGTATTGCGCGAGGCTACGAATATTTAGGCATCACCGACCACTCTAAAACGGCTGCTTATGCTGGTGGACTTAGCGCCGACGATGTAAAAAGGCAGTGGGACGAAATTGACGCATTGAATGCTGAATTCAAGGAAGCGGGTACTAATTTTGTGGTATTTAAAGGCATTGAATCTGATATCCTTGCCGACGGTAGCCTCGATTATGAGGACGACATCCTAGCCGGTTTTGATTTCATTATTGCCAGTGTACACCAATCGCTGGAAATGCCTCATGCCAAGATAATGGAGCGCTTCAGGCAAGCTATCAAAAACCCCTATACACGCATGATTGGTCATCCAACGGGTCGACTGTTACTAAAGCGTAACGAAAGCGATATCGATTTAAATGAATTGATCACCCTTGCTGCAGAACACAATACCGCTATTGAAATCAATGCGAACCCATGGCGCCTCGACTTAGATTGGAAATTTGGAAACAAAGCCAAAGAAGTGGGATTGATGACTTCCGTTAACCCCGATGCGCATAGCATCGACGGGATTGATGTTATGAAATACGGCGTGCGTATTGCCCGCAAAGGCAAATTCGAAAAAGAACGAGTGCTCAACACCAAATCCGCCGACGAAGTCCGCGCTTACTTTGAAGAGAGGTAGGTTTGTAATGGCGTCACTTTTCCATTTTAAAATGTATGCATGAACATTGATTTAAAAACTTGGTGTAAGACTAGACTAATCTTCATCCTTGTTTTCACGCCTTTAATTTCAGCCCCCTATTCTTCAAACGCCCAGGCCTTTGAGTACATAGATATCGGAGTTCAATCCACTCAGCCTTATCTACAGGATAACAGTTACGCGAATAGATGGGACTTAACTCAGAGCTATGGGGCATCTCTCACCACTCCATTTTATGTAGGGCACGTTGGTTTGAGTGTAGCCTATTTCGACTATGAGCCCAAAGGTGAGCCGTACGCTTTGCTTGAGTCGACGAACTATGCGGCAACTTTCGGCTATATTTTTGGTGAGGAAAAAATCTTTTCGCTTTCTACTATGTTGGGTGTAGGCATTCAAAAAACATGGCTTATAGGCGATGCCTTTACCAGTAACTCTGATGAACGGGAGTTGTATTTCACTTCTATTCTTGAACCTACCATTCGTTTGGGTAAGCTAGCGCTATTTGCACACTTCCAGTACGCAAAAGTTTTTAACTACGAGCGTCAGCATATTTTGCATCTCGGACTAGGAGTTCGGTATAGACTCTACCTGCCTAATCATATTCAATCTCTCATTGATTAGGGGAGTAAGTATGAAAAAGCATTACGCACTATTGGGTTTCCTTCTGTGCTTTAGCATCACGCCTAATTGGATTCAAGCACAAAGTCATGATTTGGTACTCAAACCTAATCAATCCATTTCACCCTATTACAGTTTAGCAGAATGGATTTTCAGTAACGCCAACATCCCTTTGGATAGCTATGACCTTAGCACATTCGACGTGCTTGGCGAACCTTCCCTCAGCCACAATAATGAATTCCCGCTAGTATTTATTGATGGGGTGTTTCAAGCCACCGATGTATTGGGTAAGCATAGTTTTATGCTACCCAATCTTTCCTTTAATGCTATCGATTCGGTTACAATTATTAGAGAGCTATATCATCAGGGTTATCATACTCCTTCTGGAGCGATACATATTTACCTCAAACAAAAACGTTCAACCATTGGGTTTGAAAAAGGCTTAGTTAATGAGATTAACGATCCAGGCCCCCACACCTCCTCTGAGTTAAACTCCTCGAATGTGGAGGCTATAGACTATCTTGAAAAGATTGATCTTTGGCTTCCTAGTTCATTTAAAAGCATTATTCTACTTAATAGAGATCGATATTCTCGTTCTAACTTCTATGTATACGACGATATCCGTAATGCGACCTTATTCAGTCGAACGCTGCTTAGGAACAATGACGGCATTAGCTATCTACAGCGTAATGTTTATAACTATATCCATCTTCAAAACCGCTTTTCGCTCACTACTGGTTCGTTAAGTACCTTTAGTACTTTCCGAGGCATTGAATCAAACTATATTTGGGACTCTATAGCTGGCATTGAAACACCTTTTGAGCAATATCATTTCCAATCAGGCTTTCAATATCGGCCTAACAACACCTCTCATTTAAAATCCTTCAACACTCATTTCAGTTGGTCGGATAGTGATAGCTTAACAGGAGCCCCTACCCCTTCACAAGAAATAGAGCAGATTGGTACTCATTCAGCTGCACATATTTCACTGAATACTCGAAACTACATATTAGGAGAGCTCAAATATCAACGATGGGAAGACCAAATAAATGATCAGGATTTAGAGATCGCAAATTGGCAAGTTTCATGGGTACATAATGAACTCACTCCTTCAACTAAGCTCACTACCATGATTGGTAATGCACGTTCGAGTGTGGGATTGACGCATGATGTTCAAGACCGTAGGCTTCATTTAGAGAGCTCTATCACCAATTTAAACAGGCAAGCCAACCTCTATACTTTTTGGAAGCACAAAATTGGGTATACATTAGAAGGTAGGCAAGGGCAAGATATAATCGATGATTCTGAGCATCGGAATATAAGGTCGAGCATGTCTTATGTTCACCAGCGAAAGATTCAAAAATTTCAATCATCCTTTACAATGAGCTTTACTCACTATTGGAGGCTTAGCTCAGCATGGACGAACTACGCTCCTGCTGCTAGTGGACGCCGATTGCAAACCACCACTTCCTTCACTGATCACCAACAGGTGGGTCTAGCTAATATTCGCTATCGCATTGAAGGCTCTCTGACTGATAAACTATACACTCATACTCAGTTAAATGCCCATCTTTTAACCTATAGCGATCGAGAAATTGAATCCCGTTTTGAACAAAGTCCGCCGATCTCTTTTAACCAAGTGCTTCAATATAAGATGCATGACAATGCTCAATTTGAATTAATCTACAGATATATCTCTGCTCGGAAAATAAACGCATATGAGGCATTAGAGGCTCAAAGTGGGTGGCCTACCGTTCGGGTTCGGCCCATTCGATTGTTAAACGCATCTGCTAAAACTTGGATGTTTGATCGGGCTCTCGCCCTACAACTTGCGCTGCGCAATCTGTTAAATAAGCCCGAAAGTTATAATACCAATGGACAGTATTATCACATGAGCATCCACGTAAGTGCCCAACTCAACATTGGTAAAAAGAATTTTCGCTAAGCTAAGTCCACTTAACCGTCTGGTTTGTCGTACTCAATGCGGTTACCCAGTAGATACCCATAAGGCTTGAGGCCGTCTACCTGCTCGAAGATCACGCGAAGAATACCGATCAGCGGCACGAATAGAATCATACCTGAAATTCCCCATAATTCGCCCCCAACGATTAAGGCAAGCATCGCCATAAACGGGTTAATAGCTACTTTTGAACCCACAATACGTGGTGTAATAAAGTTACCTTCTAGAAACTGAACCGTCCCAAAAACGGCAATTACAAGCAATGGTGTAATAAGGCTATCTCCTAACAAGAAAGCGAAAAGTAATGGTGGAAGTGCACCAATAATAATTCCAATATAAGGGATTACCGCTAGCAACGAAGCAAACACCCCAAAGAAGATGGCGTGCTCCAATCCAATGAGGAAAAGTCCTGTGGTGTTTAAGATGGCTAGAATACCAATTACCGTTAACATGCCTACTAAGTAGTTCTGGGTGACATCTTGAACATTATCGAGTACTTCATCGATGCCCGATTGCTGTTTCTTTCGATCAAACAACTTTTGAAAGAAGGTGATGTACATTTCTTTGTAGTACAGCATGAAGAACACAAAAATGGGTAAGAGCGACATTAAGGTAAATGCACTAGTGGTAGCACTTACTACTGAGCCAACATACTGCCCACTTTTATCGATGAGATTACTTAGCCCTTGTTCTAAGTAATTGGTTCTTTGCTCCTGGGAAATACCAACGGTGTTCTCTAGATACTCAATCCCATCAGCGGTTACGGTTTTAAGCCGTTCGGTTACTTCAGGCACTCGTTCAGCAAACTGAACAAACTGTGCCGATATCAACGATACGATGCCCGCAAAAATCACCAACACTAATAGAATGGTAAGTAGGATACTGAGCGCCCTTCCTAGTTTCCAGCTCTCTAGTTTATTTACTACCGGACTTAACAGCATCGATATGAATGCCGCGAAAGCAAGGGGCATCAGAATGAATTTGCCGTAGCTAAGTATCACAAACAGTAGGGATATCCCGGCGAGGGTTACCGTGCTTTTCAGCCAAAAGGGGTATGTTTTTGTACTCGAAGTAGAGTGGTGTTTCATGGACTCTCGTAGATTAATAGACTGAAATTAATATAATTGATGATATAGTCATTGTCATTTAGTGTTCCGCCTATACTTGAAATCATTAGCGAAACTTGCCCGTTCGGTGCGTTCATCGTCATCCGAAGTTCTTCAGGATTAAGATCACTTCGACTGCGTCCTTTTCGAGATAGTGTATCTAAAGTTTCTTGCAAATTGAACACTACTTCCCATTCCTCTTCTGTATGGCGAAGCTTCAGGCTTTGCCGATCATCTTCGAGCTGCAGCATATAAGCTCCAATTTCTTCGGTTGGAAAATTCGTATTCAGCAACTTGGCCGGAATTAAATATCTCGCCCCTTCCACCGGTATTACTTCATCGTTCTTAGCACTATAATCAAAGCCTTTAGATGATTGAAGCTCAACCGTTTCATATCTACTCACTGCTTCTATACCGATATGAGCTAAGATTTCTTCGTTTTGCACATAGGGGTAATCGCTATCAACCAACTCATTCATTTCTTTATTGAATAGCGGCTGAAGAGATTGCAAGCCATGGTTCTCGATGAGGTAGCCCGTAATAGAAGTAAGTTCTTTGCGATCTTCGAAGGGGATTTCGGTGTCACCACCCACGGCAACACCTTCCTCATTGAGATAATCATATTCTTCAAGGTACTCGGTTAGCCGACCTAATTGATTGCGCTCCGACACCTCAAAGGCACCGAGCGGTCCCCAACCCACCAGAAAGGCTATAAGTGCCAAGCTAATAGGAATTACTTTTATGTTCTTTTTATGACTGATGAGGTTGTACAGTATAAGCCCAATGAGCCACACCGCTAAGGTGGCTACTAAATAGCGATTGATGGTGACCCCATACTCTGAGATTCGCACCCAAATAGACAGCACTAGAAGTCCTGATAACGGAATGAGTCCAAAATAAAAACCTCGTCCATAGAGCTTTATCCAGGTCTGGTCTTTTTGCTCCTGAATGGGGTAGAGCAACAACAACGAAAGTATACCTGCAATGGAAAAACTAAGTACCAGATACGCCACCCATCCATTGGGGAGTTCCCACTGCATCAATATTTTGAAGAGATACATGTATAGAATCAATATGTATGTAGTTACCAATGGGATGAGTACATACTGCACGAATACTTTCAATGCTTTGGGGTAGCTAATCGTGGTGACATCCTCCACTTTAGGCACTTTTGACAGGAATAGTAGGGTATTGAATATCCCTAACATGCACACCCATAACTGTGCATAAAATTTATCTTTGATATCGAAGCCTAATAAGTTATCAATCGATAAAAGTGCGACTGTGAGCCCAACAAAAAGCACCCCCGTATAAAGTACCGATAGCAAGATGGAGAGAAACAACTGTTTGTTAAACTCCCAAAACTGATCCATTTCACTTTCATTTAAGAAAGCAGCAATTGCCACAAACAAATGAGAAGTCAACACCAACAACCCAAATCGTGTAAGTGCTTCGTAGGTGTCGTCAACCAACATACCTTCAATGCTGAAGTAATAGGCTAAGAGCAATAAAACTCCCCCTAGTCGTACGCCCCAATTAATGGGGGGAGTCCATGTTCGAGATTCAATGAGCAGGCCTAAAGCAAGGAACCAGGAGATACCCAAGGCCGAACAGAATATGGCATTCATGAGCCAAGCGTATGCAAGGGGGTCGGTTTCTATAACCTCAATGCCGTACACACTCAACATGGAAAACATAAATCCTGCAAGAATTGGCAGAGGAAAGCGTTTTATAGTGCTGCTCGCACCTTTGATGATCTGATCGATGGAAGGGATTGAAAGTGCCATAATAAATAAGCGTTGGTTAACGGAAGGTAGGATACAAACGGTTGGTTCACAAGGAAATAGACGGCATTGCGAAATGACTCACACATGCAATCTCAATTTTTGTTCCCCAGTACTCCAATACACATTCATAATTTCTTACCTTCATCTTTATTAAACAGAATTCAGACTTAAAACCAAACTCATGCATATCGATCATATTGGCATTGCGGTGAAAAACCTCGACGAAGCCATCGAAACCTATGAAAAGATCCTCAACACTAAATGTGACAAGAAAGAGATTGTTGAAAGTGAGAAAGTAGCTACTGCTTTTTTTAATACGGGGGAATCGAAAGTAGAATTGTTAGGAGCTACTGAACCTGATTCTGTAATTACAAAGTACATCGAGAAAAAAGGTGAAGGTATCCACCATGTAGCTTTTGAAGTGGATGATATCTACGCCGAATTGGACCGACTTCGTGGTGAAGGCTTCACCGTATTGAACGAACAACCCAAAGACGGAGCCGATAATAAATTAGTAGCCTTTTTACACCCTAAAGGAAATCATGGTGTTTTGGTAGAACTTTGCCAGAGTAAAAAAGGGTAAGCGGTTTTTAGATCTATAGGTATAGGAAACATCAATGCTCTGATTTCTCAAATCTTATGTTTGAACCTAGAAATATATATTTAGCATTGATGCCCGTGGAATTCCCTCTTATCTTTGGCTCCCTTAATTGATTGATCGGGGCGTGGCGTAGCCCGGTAGCGCGCTCGGCTGGGGGCCGAGAGGTCGCAGGTTCAAATCCTGTCGCCCCGACATTATTCAAATTCAATTCAAGCCCATATTCCCCTCAACTTTCTGTTTTTAGCTCGCATCTACATTTTATGCTATTAATAGTGTAAATATAGGCGTATGTTTGGCGCCGTAATATTTCATCAAATCGAGCTTCTTTACTATTTGTAATGACTGAGATCACTAGTTTTTTTCAAGATCTGCTACAAAACGACACCGCACAGTTAATTGTAGCTATTCTATATACCCTTGGCCCTGTTCTTCTTACCATTTATTCAATTGGGCAATTTCACTTACTCTATATTCTTCATAAAAATAAAAAAACCTATTCTACAAAAGCTCCCATGTATGATGAGGGGCAATGGCCATATGTAACGGTTCAAATTCCCATGTTCAACGAAATGTATGTTGCTGAACATGTAATTGACGCCTGTGCTAAACTCGATTACCCTGCTGATAAACTTGAAATTCAAGTACTGGATGATTCTACCGATGAAACGCTTGAGATTGCAGAAAAAAGAGCCGCTATGTGGCGTGAAAAAGGAGTAGACGTAGTTGTCATTCATCGTGAAAACCGACAAGGCTTTAAAGCTGGAGCATTACATGAAGGTACTCAGGTAGCTAAAGGTGATTTCATAGCTATTTTCGATGCTGATTTTAGACCTGAAGCCGATTTCCTTTACAAAACGATGGGCTATTTCCAGCAAGATAATGTGGGCGTAGTTCAAACCAGATGGGGACACCTAAACAGAGACCTAAGCATGTTAACAAGGGCGCAATCGCTATTGCACGATGCCTTTTTTAATGTGGAACAACAAGCGCGTTCCATTGCTGGTTACTTCTTAAGATTTAACGGAAGTGGCGGTATCTGGAGAAAAGAAACCATTCACGATGCTGGCGGATGGAGTGGTGAAACGCTTTCAGAAGATTACGATTTATGCCTTCGTGCACAGTTAAACGGTTGGAAAATTAAGTACGACAACGAAGTGGTAGCGCCGGCTGAACTACCTGTTACCATGGTAGATTTTAAAGTTCAGCAATACCGTTGGACCAAAGGACGTGGCCAAATCATCAAGAAGTTCTTAGGTAGGTTGATAAAAGCGGATCTTCCATTTATGGAAAAAACACACGCTATTTTCGATTTATTGAATGTGTTCGTGAACGTAGGAGTGCTCTTTCTTGCGCTTATGAGTGTACCATTGATTTTCTTATTGAATGTAGCACCGGAATACGGCCCATTTTTCAAATACCAAGCCATCGCCTTAGTAAATATATTGATTGCACCTTGGTTTGCTTGGATCGTGTTTGGTAAATACCACGACACTGCAAAAGCTAAGCTTCGAGATATGAGAAGAGTGTTTTTGCCTTTCATGATTCTCATCGTTGGCTTCCCATTCTTCATGGTTATCTCACTCATAGATGGATTCGTAAACAACAAATCCTTCTTCCACCGCACCTCTAAATACAATGCGTTGGATAAATCGGTGAACTGGAAAGATAAAATGTATTCCCCAAGTGATATCCCAATTATCACATGGTTCGAAGGCCTCTTAGCGTTCTTCTTTCTCTATGCGGTATACATTGATATTTCAACGATAAATATTGCTTTCTTACCGTTTCACACCATGCTTACTTTAAGCTTTGGTGCCATTTTTATTCAATCTATTCGCAAATCGTAATCGATTTAGAACGAGAAACCGGAGCCGAGATATACAGCGGCTCCGTCTTCAGAGAAGCCCATTTCGTACTTTAAAATGAAGTCGCGGCTAAAGATGGACATAAAGCCCCCGAAGCCATAAGAGGTGCCACCCGTCCAGTCTGAAAAATCTCGCTTGTACACCGCTCCATTATCTACAAATAAATTGAAGCCTACGTCTGAATCTAGCCATGGCAACTCAAAGAGCCATGTACGTAATTCCGTGATGCTCAAGATGGAGGCCTCTCCTACAAACCTTCGATACATAAACCCTCGAAGTGCACCATTTCCACCTAAGAATGGGGCAAACCAATAAGGGATTTCCCCCATGGTATAATTGTTCAATAATCGCTGACCAAGAATCACTTCTGGCATCGCTCCTTCTTCAGTAAACTGTTTGAACATTCTTAAATCAGTATATAATTGACCAATCCAAGTTTCGCTTAGCCCAGGGATGGAAGTCTTAAAACTATGCGTGAATAAGTACCCCTGTTGACTCCTAAATTCGTTATCGCGGGCTTCTTTGATGTATCCAACTTCAGCAAAAGTGTAGGCTGAACCGTTCCAGCCAATGGGCTGAACTTCCGTCATATAGCTATTCGTTTGATGATCAAAGGGCTTTTCATGCACTACCCGCAATCCAATTTTTATATCCGTACGTCGCACTCCTTCTACTGCAGTAATTGGTAAACGAGTTTCCGCCCCTATATTCAATAAGAAGCTATCAAATTGGTAATAATCGCTATTGTCGAAGCGATCTCGGTTAAACTCACCATCAAGCGTATAGCCCGTAAAGTAGTTCCCATAGTTTTGGTTGATAAGTAGATCGAAAGCGGACCTTTTATCGGTTCCGAAAGTTTGTACCTGATCACGGTAATAAGAAAAGGTATAGGCGCCAATTCCCTTATAGCTCAGTCTATATTTACTGTAGTTATTAAAAGGCTGAATACCATCACTATAATCAAAACGTTGGAGATCGATAGATATATTAATCCCATTATCGGAATCGTATGAAAAACTTGGAAAGAACCCATATCGCACACTGTCTTGCGACTGGGCCACACTTACATTTGTGTGCAGGAAAGTTGCTAAAAACCCAATGGATAGAACCGTAATAATCTTTATTTTAGACAAATCGCTGAATTAATTTTTTGCACAAAAATAGCACTAATCGTTCCAACATCCCATAATGATCCTCCTTTCAATTTTACTAGCATTTTTCTTTCAAAGTGGTACTGATGCAGCTCAATTACCTCCACTTACTTGTGAGGAATATCATACCCTAGCTAAAGAAGCCCGCGAGAATAAAAATCTAGAATTAGAAATTCAGATATGGGAAGAAGCCATCAATAGCACCTGCTTTGATAGCAGCACCGCCTACAGTCAGCTTTCGCTTTGTTATTTAGAGGCGGGCGATCAAAGCTACTCCGACAGAGGAAGTAAGGATGTGGAAAGCCGTAAAGCTTATTTCGAGAAAGCACTCGAAGCCGCAAATAAGGCCATCGATTTGGATGACACCAATAAGTTTGGCTTTGAGCATAAAAGCATGGCCTATGCAGGCATGGTAGATGTATATGGGTTAAAGCAGAAAGTGCAGTTAGCCGATAGTGTGCGTGTTAATGCCGAAATAGCCCTAGAGTTAGATCCTAAAAACGACAGAGCTCTACATATTTTAGGGCGATGGCATTACGAGGTGTCGCAGTTTGGAGGGGTGATGCGCTTTTTTGCTCGACTCTTTTTTGGCACAGCCCCTAAAGCATCCTTAGATAAAGCTTTGGGTTATTTCCAACGGGCCGTTGACCTCGATGACTATCCTGTTCATCACTACTGGCTGGCACTCACGCACTTAGAGATGGGGAATAAGAAACTGGCCATCCATCATTTTGAATACTTACTCTCACTAGGAGATGAACATCACAACGACGAGTTCTTTAAAAATGAGGCGGTTAAAAAGTTAGACAAGTTGCGCTAAAGGGCTTCTACTTCCCATAGAAAAACTGGATCGTTTTGGCTCATCACCCATTTCTTTAGACTGACCCATAACCCTTCATCGCCTCGTTGCCATCCTCTCGAATCAGATGCTCCAACTCGTCGAAACTGATAGCCGCCCCAGATAAAATCATCGGGTAGCATGGTTTGTGGTATTTCTTCTTCCACAATGGAAAAACTTGAATTGGAAGCCACCACATATTGAATATTTTGCTCTAGCATCACTTCAGGGATGCTGACACCTTCCTCCTTCACTAAACGCTCGAAAGTACTAGAGCTAATGGCTTTGTGTGTAGGCCAATCACTCATCACTAAGGTAGTTGGGTAATCGCTCCACACCATTTCTTTCTGTGATATATCCTGCATCACACGGCCAATTTCTCTTTCTGCTTCTAGGTTAAAAGAACGAGCGTGAAATACTATGGATACCAAGCCAATGAACAGAAACATCGACACTACTAACACTCGTTGCGTCCATATCCTCATATAATTTATAGATAGTATGATAGCAATAGATAAGGGATAACAAAGAAACAGTAGATATTTAGCATCAGCACTGTGGAAAAAGAACAACGACCCAATGATGAAAAGAATCAGGAAGGCGATGCAGCTTCTCAATACAGCTTTGAAGGAGGGCACATTTACTTTACGACTTACTAAAGTGCTAATTTCGGCATCACTTTTTACGAAGATACTTCCCTTTAAAAAGATAATTAATGGAAAGGCTAGTAGTGTAGATAGTAGCACTTCTAATAACCTAGAGCTCAGTCCCGCACTTTCGATGGCTTCCTTTGCCCCTGCTCCTGATGCGGTGAACTTACTGGTTAACCAAAATAATGCATCCCCTTGCATGATATAGTTGAAGTAACTCCACACTCCAATTCCTGCTAGTACCCCAATTATAATGGCGAGGGCTCGACGAAATTTTCCATGAAGGAATAACGAAAGTGAGATCAATCCTAAAAAGGCTGTCACTTCATGCCTAGTAAGCATGATGGCCATTGATAGGATGGCAATCATAAATAAGCTCTTTCTAGTGCTCCATTGCACTACTAAAAGGATAACAGCAGCTATTAATACTAAAGCCAATCCTTCCGACATATTGAAAGCACTAAATAGTATGGGTAATGGCAAAAGGGTGAATACAAAAATAGCGGCCGACTTCAAGCGATCGTTAAATAGAATCACAGACGATTTTACGGCTACAAACACATAGCCCAATTGAATGATGAGTGGAGTGATCCAACTCTGGAAGACACCCCCAAAAGCAGTTACCAGCATATGTAAACCAATCATCAACCACCTATAAAGAGGGAGCCACACTAAATGGCGATCTTTATAATCAACATAGTCGCCCGATTGTATATACTGTTCGAGCATCCAGGTATTGTGGTAGCTATCTCCCCAATATTCCCGCCCAAAAAATACACCCCACAGAATGCGTAGCAGAATAGAAATTAAAATAATCCCCCCAATCCATAATGGGTGGTTTTTCTGAAGTAAAGAGTAGTTTTTATCTTTCGTTGTGGCTATCATCGAATGCTAATTTAACCAACAAGATGCAGATAGCCATAGAAATCCGGCAATCCATAGAAAAATACTTATTACCCAAGCTGAAGTTTGGGATGAGCTCTATCGTTGCCACGGCTATCGATTATTTGGTCTTCTTTTTACTGTTTCCATCAGGGATGTTAGTTGCTTGGATTCAAGCTATTGCTCAAGCTTCAGGGATGTTAACGAACTTCGTTCTACAACGATTTTTCATCTTTGAAAAGAAACGTAGCCTTTCGAAATCTTTTGCTTGGTCCATTTCATTTTCCCTAATTGCCATCGCCTTATCCGCTTTATTGGTGCATGGTTTATATCAACTCGCTTTCTTCCAAGAACACCCTATCGTGATGAAAGTTGGAGTTACTATTCTATTCTTCTTCTTTAACTTCTATACGAAACAATTCGCTTTCGAAAAGAAGATCAGCTGGTAGTTAAAACCCGATTACTATATCGGCCCAAATTATACTCTGATCACCTCTTTGATTTCCTTCTATCATGAGGCGTTGATCGGCATGCACTTTAAGAACGTATCCTCTTTTAAATTCCCATTGCGCTTCTAACAGTAAGCGGTGCCAAGAGTGCAAATCACCATCTAAAAATAAATTCGTGCGTGGAATATTTAAATCACGACCATCATTTACAGAAGCTCCTGCTAAAAAAATGCGCTCGCCATTAGAATCATACACATCTAAACCCTGTCGGTTATAGGAATAGCTCATACTGATGAACGATCTGCCCACTCCCCAAATTTTTAATCCACCTTCTAAACGGTCGCCATTGGGACCAACCTGACTCCCTAAGCCTATACCTTTATCCAAATGTCCGTTTAAGTCATAGGGGTGTGAATATAGAAAGGGATCAATGCGGGTGTACTCCGACCATAATTGTGCTCCCCACTTCAACGCATAGCTTGCCCCATATTTCCTCCCAAATCTGCTTGTCTTAGGAAACTCTTTCTTAAAGAAGATGTCTTTTTTATTCCCTAAGTCATCCACTAATAACTCGGTGTAGGCTTCAAGTCCTGTGAAGGGTCGAAGCACCATGCTTGCTCCCATCCAGCCATTGTCTTGATCTTGCAACTCCCACTCTGCAAAGGCATATCTATTTACGGGATTCAGATATGATATCTCAGCACCTCTATTACTGTAGTTGATCATTTCATATACACTCAGGTCAATCCAAGGAAGAGGTTGAATGTTTACTTTGTGATAAGCCAGCCAGCGCTCTGGGGAGTTTTTTGTAAGTATGCTATTGTCTGATGGAAGTGGAGCTTTGGTCGACCTCCAAGTTGGCTTGCCATGAATTAGGGTATAATTCAAAACCGGTTTTCCCACTTTCAACCTAATCCAATCGATAGCTATAGAAGAACGCGAAAACACTAAATTTTCTGACATTCCCACCCCTTCTTTCAGGTTTCCTCTACCAATGGTGCCTTCGAAGAATGAGTATTTAGCCGTTAGGTAGGCTTCCCAATGGAAATTATTGGTTTCATGATCAATGAGAGACTTCCAGTTATAGCTATAAAAGCCATCGTAGTTGAAAATCTTATCATAGCCTACGGGAACCGCTCGAATCAATTCAGTATGATATCCCACAATGTTTCTGAAATCACCGTATGAACGCCAATGTTGATTTAAAATATAAGGTGCACGGTGACTTTCATCTCCATCTTCCACAAACATTGTTCGGCGACCAAATCCATGATCAAGAATAATAAAGCCATCCTCTGAGGTGCCTGAATAAAGATGTTTTTCCCCATTATTTGAGATCCACCCTTTAAAACGATCCCAACTAATGCGCTCTCCTCGTTCAAAAAGTGAATGGGTGTAATCCTTATTTAAATGAGTGGGATCAAATTCTTCTAAAAAACTTTGTAGCGTTTTCTCCTCTTTGACACTCTTGTTTTCTAAAAGCTCTAATTCTTTCAAGTGCTCGAGGATAGTAGCACGATTTAAAGGCAATGACTCATAATCATAATCAGGCAACACCCCTTTTACTCTTTGCAGGTATAACCACTCATACACAGGATGGTAAGACGGCACTAAACTCGATTGTGCTACCCCCTCAATTTGGAGTGAAAAACTAAGTGCAAACAGGATGAATATTAATCTCTTCAAAAAAACCTCTAGCTGTTAGATACTGAAACGATTTGAGTTACAAATTGTACGGCGATTAAAGTAGGTCTATTAGGAACAAAACACACGCTAGAGCATACAAATTGTAAAGAAAAAAACCATGTACGTATTAAACTATCATCAACAGATTGAGCGAATCAGCCGCATGATTCCTCTTCGCAAAAACGAAGAGACGTTTGAAGTCTATTATCACGACCCTCAAACCGGAGAATTATGGAAGAGCTTTTTCCCACATAAAGAGCACTTGGGCAAAGGACCAAAAATACTTCGCCCTGAACCCCTCCCTGAGAACATTGAACTTCAGCTAGAGATATGCATTAATAGCGGAGAAGAGGAAGATGCCAAAGGTTTAGCTATTGAATACTCCCTTCGTCCCGAAAAATGGGAAGAAATCATTGATACTTTAGAGGCGAACTTTAAAAAGTATATGCGCTCTGGCTTCCTACTCTTCATTAAAACGCTTGGCGTGTTAGACCCTAGTGACATTATCGATGAAGAACGGCCAACCGCTTTATACCCATCCATAGGCAAAGATCGGCTACTTAAGCTCAAGAAAAGAGCCCGAAAACTACGTTGGAAGAAATTTTTCCATTTTAGTTAAACCAAAAAACAGAGACTTATTGCCTTTAGGCTTGGATTTCCTTAGCTTTACATTTGTTAACATAAATTAATATTAAAAACTTCTAATGTTCTGCCGTTAACAGACATATGTCTGGAAAAAGTAGAATATTACACACATTGTTATTGGCTACCATAATCTGTTTAGCTAATAGTACTCAAAGCGCTGCGCAAGCAACCGCTACCATGCAGGTAAAAGTACGTGTAGTAAGTGGAGCAAGTAGCCATGTTGATTCTTCAATATTAATGTCGAACACAAAATCTGGAACACAAAGCGGGAATGTTGAAATTACTTCCGCACCAAATACCGAAATTCATATTATTGCTCCCAAACAAGTACTTGTTACTAACACCTTTGGTGAAGAAATTTTTCTTAGTACACAATTATTGAGCGTCCCTGATCAGGTAAAAGGAACTCACGCTTTTAAACTGAATGGTGAGTGGCCTCCAAGCGTTAAAGCTAGCGGTTTCTATCAAGGAAAAGCTAAAACGCAGATCAACTATTTATAAGAATGTACCTTAAGCCTCCTTCGAATGAAATCAAGGGGGCTTTTTTTTGCCCTCCTCATTGTATATATAGTGTTATTAATTAATTGATTTTATCATGGCTGCACACGCGATCTATAATTGGGATGAATTAGAGAACTTAACGCCGACCTATGCTCTCGTTTCAAATGTTGATTTAGTAATTATACGAGATGGGGATGAAGCCTCTGTTTTATTTGGAAGATGTCACCACCGCGGTGCACTGCTTGCCGATGGACACATAGACGGCGAGAACCTTATCTGTGGCTTACACGGTTGGGATTACCGATACAAAACCGGCATTAGTGAATACAATAATGAGGAAGAGCTTATGAGTTTTACCTGCTGGGTTGAAGACGGACAACTATGGGTAGATAAGGATGAAATTGCTGCTTGGGAAAAGGATAATCCGCAACCTTACGATCGAGATTCCTACCTTGGTACTTACCAAGACATTCATGGTACCGATGATGAACCCTTTGTAAATGAAATAAAAAGCCTGGCTGGAAGTGACAGCATTGATGGCTCGCATGGTCCGGTGGAAGCCATGGGTGTAAGCCGGCAAGAACTACCTAGCTGGGATGACATTCAAATTCAAACAGCACAACTGAAGCCAAGTCCTCTCTTCGAAGATGAAGAGGTCAACACTTCACTCATCATTGGACCGAAAGCTAAAAAACCTCTTCAATTAGACATCCCTATTTTTGTGTCGGACATGAGTTTCGGGGCCCTTTCTGAAGAAGCAAAAATTGCGCTCGCTAAAGGGGCAGAAATGGCGGGTACAGGTATCTGTTCAGGGGAAGGCGGAATGTTACCCGACGAACAAGCGGCTAACAGCAAATACTTTTATGAACTGGCCTCCGCTAAATTTGGCTTCGAAATGGAAAAACTTTCAGGAGTGCAGGCTTTTCATTTTAAAGCAGGTCAAGGTGCCAAAACAGGAGTAGGTGGACATCTCCCCGGAAATAAAGTTAACGGGCGTATCGCTGAAGTCCGTGGCTTAGAAGAGGGCCAAGACGCCATTTCACCAGCCAAGTTCGATGACTTACATAGCCCCGAAGATTTCAAAGCGATGGCAGATAAAGTACGCGAGTTTACTGGTGGTATTCCGATCGGCTTTAAATTATCTGCCAATCATATTGAGGAAAACATTCAATTTGCCCTAGATGCCAGTGCAGATTACATCATATTAGATGGTCGTGGTGGGGGCACCGGTGCAGCACCTTCCATTTTACGCAATCACATTTCTATACCCACCATCCCTGCTCTGGCCAAAGCGCGTAAATATTTGGATGAACAAGGTATTTCCTCCGATGAGGTGACTTTGATTGTAACAGGAGGACTTAGAACGGCCGCCGATTTCACTAAAGCCCTCTGTTTAGGAGCCGACGGCATTGCTGTTGCCAACTCAGCCATTCAGGCTATGGGTTGTTTAGGGATGCGTGCTTGCCATACCAATAATTGTCCCGTTGGCATTGCTACTCAAAAAGGTGGACTTCGAGCTCGCTTTGAAATCGAAAAATCAGCCGCTTTATTAAATAACTATTTCCGCAATACAACTAAGCTAATGCAAGTATTAGCACGTGCTTGTGGCCATACTGATTTTAAAGCATTTTCTATGTATGATTTAGTGACTTGGAAAAAAGACATGCATCATCTAACGGGAATTGAATATGCCGGGGTGAGCTGAAATTCATCAGCCACAGTAAGTTTCTCCACCAAGTGCATATTTAGATACCGTTTGTTATGTTGCCTCACTAACAATTTCTTTATCTATTAACTAATTATGTGAGGCATGAAACTTCTTTCTGTGCTTGGGCTTAGCCTAGCTTTCTCCTTAAACGCGGTTGCACAAGACTACCGCCCTTTAAATCCCCCTGTTTGGCCTGAATCTGACAAAGATACAACTATGTACACCGTTAAAGGTGAACGCCATGGAATCAGCTTCTTCAAACAACACCGCCACCCTGAAGTTATTTATGAAGCGAATGATGAGCTAACTTTCGATGGCTATCATACCGTGGATGCCATGTATACTTGGTACAAACGATGGGCTGAACAATACCCTGATATAGTAGATTTATATCAAGTGGCTACAAGCTTTGAAGGACGTCCAATTCTTCAAATGACCATCACCAACAAGAGCACCGGTAAAGATACCGACAAACCTGCGGCTTATTTTGAAGGTGGTCGCCATAGTGGTGAAATTACAAGTAGTGAATCCATCTTATGGCTCACTCATCACATCCTATCGAACTACGGAAAAGATAAGGCCATCACAGAATTAGTGGATACAAAAGCTATTTACTTGCGTCCTCAGAACAACCCTGACGGTTCCAATCTATACCTTCACACTGCACAGCGAAACCGTAGTTCTGTTCGTCCACACGACAACGACCGAGATGGTTTACTAGATGAAGATCCAGAAGAGGATTTAGATGGTGACGGTATTATTTATCAGATTCGCCGTTTAGCGAAAGAAGATGAAATGGATAAGGCGAATTACATCATCGACCCGAGAGACCCTAAAGGAAGGCTAATGAAGCGTGTTCCAGCAGGAAAAGGGAAGTACTTTGTGTATTCAGAAGGTATCGACAATGATGGCGATGGTCGCTTTAATGAAGACGGCATCGGAGGATTAGACCTTCACCGTAATTATGTTGAAAACTGGAGACCCGATGTTGGTGGCGATTTAACAGGCCGTGGATATACGCAATACGGCGCTGGTGAATTTCCTTTAAGTGAACCTGAATCACGCTCTGTGGTAATGTGGATGCTTACTCATCCAAATATTTCTGTTGTTAACTCGATGGATACTCGTGTGCCTATGCACTTGCGCCCACCTTCTACTTCAAAGAGTGAAGAACGTATGTACCCAGAAGATTTAGCGCTCTATGAAAAGTATGATGAAATGGGGCTTGAAATCACCAACTACCCTTGGGCAGGTGATGTGTACGAAACCTATATGACGCGCTACCCTATCAACACCTTTACGGGCGATCCATCTAAACCATCTCCACTCTTTGGTCATGGTCCCGATTTCGGATATTTCTACTTTGGCTCAATTTGGTATGGCGATGAGCTATGGAATAATGGTGCTATGGAAGATTATAACAATGATGGCATTTACGATGACTTTGATGGCATCACTTGGGATGATCGTGAGAATGGTGGCCGTGGATTCCGTGAGTGGGAAAAATTCGATCACCCAACACTTGGTGAAGTTGAAATAGGTGGTTTCCATCCTAAATTCTTCAGCCAAAACGGTCCTGCTTGGCAGCTTGAAGGCTGGGCGAAGAAGCAAGCCCTCTTTAATCTAGCGATGGCTATGGAGCTTCCTCAAATCACTTTAGATGATGTATCTGTAAAAAAGAAAAAGAACAACATCTATGAAGTTGAAGTGGAATGGACTAACACGGGTAAACTACCGGTGGCATTAAAGCAGGCTCAGCTGGTTAAGATTGTACGCCAGGATCGAGTTCAGCTCCAATTTGATGGTGATTTAACTAAAGGCAATGAAGACGCTAAAGTTAAAATCATCACTCCTTCACTGTACGATAAAACCATTTATGCCGGTTACACGGATGCAGGCGAAACTAAAAAAGCCAAGTTTGAAGTTGAGCTGAATGGTGTAGACGGAGCGAAGGCGAAGTTGAAAATTTTATCTACCCGTGGTGGATATATTGAGAAAGAAATCGTGTTAGGTAAGGTAGAAGATTAACCAAACCAACTACGAATGTCTTTAACGCACTTAAAACCGATGGATATGCAGGCTCTGAATAAAGCACAACAGAGCCTGCACCAGGCGGTTCAATTTATCGCTATAGCTGGCGCTCATCTTAGTCCTCCAAAAGACGATGACAGCCATACCAATATGGCCTGGGATACCGACTCGGAAAGCTTCGTTGGGAACTTGATTAACAACAGAGCTGCGGTTGCCCTTCACGTGCCATCCTTTTCATTGAAAATTTTTGGGCCCTCTAATCTGGAGCTAGCCTCCTTAGAGCTTCATGGCAAAAATCGTGAGGAATGCCTCCATTGGTTATCCATGGCTTTACAGCTAAAACAAATTGATACCGAACAGTTAAGCTTGGATATGCATTATGAGATCCCAGATCACCCTGTGATGCATGGTGCGGCCTTTGAGAAAGCCGATGATGAGCTCTTATCACAACTTTCCATACATCGAAGTATAGCAGATCGATTTGCTAAACAACTTTTGCAACAGCACGAGCACGCTTCCGAAGCAAGGACTTGGCCTCATCATTTTGATCATGGCACCTATATTCCCTTTAAATTTGAAGAGGAGGATGCCGTTCAATCCATTAGTTTTGGTTATGCTATAGCCGATTCCTTAATCGATGAACCTTATTTCTATAGCACCCAATGGATAAAAGATGGGGAACTTGATTATGATGGTGCACCTAAGCTAAAAACTGGCAAATGGTATCCTAAAGGGCTAAAAGGAGCCGCCTTAGCTATATCAGAAGTTTTCCATTCAACAGATGCAGAAAAAACCATCCAAGCATTTTTGGACACTACTACGGAATGGGGATTAAACTCTTAACCACCTCGCATTGTTAAATTTATGTTTCAGAAATTAGTCGCCACCGCACTCATAGTGTTTGCATGTTCTTTTAACGCATATAGCCAAGAGTCGACATTTACCGGTAAAATCATTTATGAATATCAGTTTCTAGACCCTTCCACCGGGCGTGACATTACCGCTATGTTAAAGGAGTATTTTGGGGAGGAGCAGCATTACTTCATCAACGCTGAGAATTATAAATCGTTGGATGAAGAAGGGGGGTTAAAGCAACTCTACAACAGCGATACCAATCAATATTATGCCTTGAACCCAACTACGGGAGCTATTGAAGCTACCGATGCAGGAGTAATCACGAGTACCTTGGTTGAAATTATTCATCATGATGAAACCATTACGATTTTAGGAAGAGAGTGTAAGAAAGTAACGGTGGCCACTGAAGACGACAAAACGGTGTATTACTATGACCCAAATCTTAGGGTAGATCCAAAACCGTTTTCTAAGCATAAGTTTGGAAATTGGGATGCTTACTTAAACGCTACCAATGGAGCCATAGCTTTGCGTTATGATATAGTTGCTTCGCAATTCATTATGATTGTGAAAGCTACGAGCATTGAAGAAATGACCTTAGAGAATGCCGAATTTGATGTTTCTGACTTTCAATAGTCAAAATTCATAGGCATAAAAAAAGCCCGTTTCCATTCAATGAAAACGGGCAAAATCGTTTATACAGTCTTATTCAAGAATGTATACGTTTTCAGCGCTAAGGCCTTTATCGGTTTCTGCAATAGAAAATTCTACTTCTTCACCATCTTTGATACCTTCATTAAAATCAAGGTTCTCAATGTTGTTGCGGTGTAAGAAAACATCTTTTCCACCATTGTCAGGCTTGATGAATCCGAATCCTTTTTCTACATCAAACCATTTTACTTTACCGTATTCCATTATATATACTAAATATTGTGTTGCTTCACAGGTACAGCTACGACCACAAAAAATGCTGTGGACTATTTCAAAATCGGCTGTGAATTAAAAATTGTGTTTTACAAACTAGAGAAGGGAAACTGATACTGTACTTGAAATGATACCGATGCCAAAACTTTAACTTGCAGGCTTAAAGGTCTCCATTATCTCGACCAATACCAAAAACTATCGTTTATATAACCATATTCTAATTTATGGGTCTAGCTTATGCCCACAGTACTTACAATGAACGGCATCCTTATCGTGGCCTTCCCTACTACAATACCTACACACCTCTGTGGTATACTTATTTGCAGCCTTGCCTAGTTCAACGGTAACTATGCCCGTAGGAACGGCGATTATCCCATAACCGAATATCATAATGACGGCTGAGAGCATCTGTCCGAAATTGGTTTGCGGCGAAATATCCCCATAACCTACAGTAGTGAGCGTAACTATCGCCCAATAAATACTTTTCGGAATACTAGTAAATCCATTTTTTCCACCCTCAACCACATACATAAGCGAGCCCATAATCACCGTCATAGTGACCACTGTAAAAATAAAAACTGTGATTTTGCGGCGAGAGGAAGCTAAAGCTGAGCGCAATTGATCCACTTCAATGAGATACTGGGTAAACTTCAATACTCTGAAAATTCGAAGTACACGAAGAATTCGAATTACTAGGAAATATTGGCTACCTGGCAATAAAATACTGATGTAAGTAGGTAGAATTGAGAACAAATCTACCATCCCATAAAAACTAAATATGTACCCCTTTGCACGTTGCACAGAGATTATCCTTAGCACATATTCGATGGTGAATAGAATAGTGAAGAACCATTCCAGTACATAAAACCACTCTCCGAAAGCTTCACGGTAGCTAGCCACACTATCCAGCATTACCACTAGAACACTAGCTACAATACTGATCATCAAAAATACATCGAAGAATTTACCTGTTGGGGTATCTGCTTCGAAAATAATCTCGTGAATTCTATTCCTGAGCGATCTGTAGTTTTTGTCCGTCATAAGCTCCAAAGGTAGAAGATTTCCTCTAAAACTAAAGCATCCTCGCTAAAGTTCTTCCATGTTATATCCTATAACTCTTTTTTATAGTTCAATTCTTGTGAATTCCTCGTAATAGTGCGTACTTCTTCCTACTCAAATCTATTAGGAAATAATGACCATGAAACACACTTTTTATACCCTCTTTTTGTTGGCTATGGCCGGGATTGTAGCCTGCTCTGTTAACCAAAACAGCGATGATGAAATATCGATTGGAGCTGTTCAAGAAGCTGCCTCCATCATCGGTTTAGATTTTACGGAAGCCGAAATTGATACCATGCTTGATGCTTTAGCCACCAACCGCAATCGGATTCAGCAAATTCGTGAGATGGACTTAGACTACTCGGTACCTCCATCCCTAGTTTTCAATCCTGTTCCAGTTGGTAAAACATTCGAGACTCAACAAAAGCGCATCAATTGGGATATCCCATCTAATGTGCAACTCCCTGCCAATAAAGACGATTTGGCTTTTTATACGGTTGCTGAACTTTCAACACTTATCAAATCAAAAAAAATCAGTTCGGTTGAGCTTACTGAATTTTTCATCGCTCGCATCGAAAAGTATAACAACCAACTGGAAGCAATTGTTACCGTTACTAAAGAGCGTGCCCTAGAACAAGCACGACAAATGGATCAAGAGCTAGCCAATGGCAAGTACCGTGGACCGCTTCATGGAATTCCCTACGGTCTCAAAGATTTATTTTCGGTAGAGGATTATAAAACCACTTGGGGTGCCACTCCTTATAAAGATCAAATGATTGATGAAACGGCCTCTGTAGTAAACAAGCTAGATGAAGCCGGTGCGGTTTTGATCGCTAAAACTACACTGGGAGCGCTAGCTCGTGGAGATGTTTGGTTTGGTGGAAAGACAAAAAATCCGTGGGATTTAGAGCAAGGCTCAAGTGGCTCCTCTGCGGGTTCTGCTTCTGGCACAAGTGCTGGATTATTTCCTTTTGCCATTGGAACCGAAACTTTAGGCTCTATTATTTCCCCATCTACCCGAAATGGAGTAAGTGGGCTGCGTCCAACTTATGGACGAGTTAGTAGAACAGGTGCTATGGCACTGAGCTGGACGATGGATAAGGTGGGACCTATTGCTCGAAGTGTAGAAGACCTTGCCCTCGTTTTTAATGCAATTTATGGCCCTGATGGAATCGATCAAACGCTTATTGACTTGCCATTCAACTATGATAGCAAAGCACAGATTAAAGGGATGAAAATTGGTTACCTCAAAGAATCCTTTGAACGAGATTACAGCAACAAAGAACGCGACCAAGCGGTACTTGAAACCCTAAAAGAACTGGGTGCTGAGTTGGTACCGATCGAACTACCTGATGTAAATGGATATGCCTTACGTGGTATTTTATATGCCGAGGCAGCCGCTTCTTTCAATGACCTTACACTCTCGAACCGAGATGATTTATTGAAAGGGCAGTCCAAAGGGTCATGGCCAAATACCTTCCGTTCAGCACGATTCATTCCTGCTGTGGAATATATAAACGCTACACGTGCCCGTTATCTTCTGATTCAAGAAATGAACAAAGTAGTTTCAGAGGTAGATGTTTACGTTACTCCAACTTTTGGCAATTCAAACTTAGTAATTACCAATTTAACAGGACATCCAGCGGTAGTAGTGCCTAATGGTTTTACGGATAATAATCGCCCTACTAGTATCACATTTACTGGCGATTTATATGATGAAGCCACTGTGCTAAAAGTAGCTAAAGCCTATCAGCAAGCCACAGATCATCATTTGAAACATCCACCATTATTCTCAAATCAATAAGTTTTAGAAGGCTCTCACTCAGAGCCTTTTTTTATTTCTACCCATCCCATTCTTTACTGTGAAATAAGTTTAGAATTATTCATTTTACATCGCATTGTAAACCAAAAAGCATGATATGTTAAAGGGACTCCGAACGGTAATCTATCCAGCCCCAAATTTGAAAGAAGCCAAAGCTTGGTACACCGAAGTGCTAGGTGAAAAGCCCTATTTCGACGAACCGTTTTATGTAGGCTTCGACGTGGGGGGTTATGAACTGGGATTACAGCCAGATCGAAACCCGGGCACTCAAGGCTCCATTGTTTATTGGGGCGTTCAAAACATTCAGGAGTCATGGGATAAGCTTATTGAAATGGGAGCTACCCAAGATGAAGAAATCATGCATGTAGGTGGCAATGTGTATGTAGCCACCGTAATAGATCCCTTTGGTAATTTATTGGGCATAATTCAGAACCCTAACTTTGAGGTAAAGGAAAAGCTAAACTTGAAGAAAGCACCATGAAAGCGGCCTTAGCTAAAAAGCTTTTCATAAAAGAAGATCATACCGTACTCCTCATTAATCTTCCCGATGCTATAACGAGCGAGTTTTCACATCCATTAGCATCTCAGGTTAAAAAAGCCCCCTCATATGACGCTGTATTTCTTTTTGTAACTACTCAAGATGAAATAGAATCCTCCCTCCTCAAAAGCTTTAATGCCCGAAAAGATGACGGGAAATTTTGGTTGGCTTACCCTAAGAAAAGTGGCAAGGTTGATACTTCACTGAACCGAGATGTCATATGGGAGATCTTAACCTCCCTCTCTTTGCAGCCTAATAGAATGGTCTCCATCAACGAAGATTGGTCTGCAATCGGGATTATTCATAATTCAGAACAAAAAAAGCCCTCCACTTTTGGGCAAGATCCTCCCGGTGTAGATAGAGCCACCAAAACCGTTATTCCTCCAGAGGATCTAAAAATTCTGCTAGATAAAAACCCTAAGGCGAATAGCTTTTTTGAATCTTTAGCGTTTAGTTATAAACGCGAATATGTTGCCTGGATTCATGGTGCGAAAAAAGAAGAAACTCGCCAGCGTAGGCTTATCAAAACTATTGAACTGCTCTTAGATGAGAAAAAGGTGAAATAATGACGGCGATTCAACCATCAACCTATGAGTTCCTTCGAGAACTAGCTGCAAACAACGATAAAGTTTGGTTTACGGAGCATAAAGCCAAGTATGTTGAAGCTCATTCAAATATGGTTGAGTTCATGTCTGCGCTTATGCAAGAGATGAAGAAGGTGGACAACATTGAAGAGATGTCACCTAAAAAAGCGTTGTTTAGGATTTACAGAGATGTTCGTTTTTCAAAAGATAAATCGCCCTATAAAACTCACTTTAGTGGCCGCATGCAACGAGCCACCAAATGGCTGCGAGGGGGTTACTATGTTCATATCGAGCCCGGACATTCGTTTATAGCAGGTGGTTTTTTCAGCCCAAATTCTTCTGATTTAGCTCTTATTCGTGAAGCCATCGCCGAGAACGCAACTCCTCTAAGAAGCATCCTCGCGGAAGAGGAGTTCAAAAATATCTGGGGTACTTTTAATGGCGAAGCGGTAAAAACAGCGCCTCGTGGCTACGACGTCAATCACCCCAACATCGACCTCATTCGCTTCAAACAATATCACTTATCTCACTCCTTTACGGATGAAGAAGTACTCCATCCAGACTTCATTTATTCCATTGTGCAGTGTTTTCTTCACATTCGTCCCTTCTTCAATTATATGAGTGAAATCCTCACTCAAGAAGCTTCCTAAGCTACTTTTAAACTATTCCATGGTGTGTAACTCGATGCCCTGTAACTCTATTTATTAGAGAAAGGAACCAATTCATTGGGTAATACCTTAAAGAGCATACACACTAACTAATAGATTTTATTATGAAAAAGACCATAGGAAGTATTTTAGCCGCAGGTGGATTAATTGGCGTGATATTTTACAGTTACCAATATTTTCAGAATTCTGATTCTTTTGAAGTATTGGGCGCCGATGTTGCAGTGAGCACAGGTGACTATGTGCCTATTTTAATTTCCGGCATTGTAATGCTGGGTGGCTTAGCGCTTTCGCGTATGAAGTAAGAGTTTAAATTAATAACTAAAAACGGAGAGACCCATGTTAAGATGGAGTATTACATTCTTTCTTGTTGCTCTAGTAGCAGCAGTATTTGGATTCGGTGGATTAGCCGGAGCCGCAGCAGGAATAGCTGAAATTTTATTTTATGTATTTTTGGTTTTATTTATCATTTCATTAGTCTTCGGACGAAGAAAGAAACCAATCTGATCATACATGGGGTATCAAGAAACCCTCGAACAAACTATAGGTGTACCATTCACCAAAGGAAACTCCGTCACCGTTCTCAAGAATGGTGACGAGATTTTTCCTTCAATGCTTGACGCCATTGATCAAGCGCAACACTCCATTTCATTTCTCACCTTTGTTTATTGGCAAGGAGATGTTGCTAACAAATTCGCCAATCTGTTCTGTAAAAAAGCTAAAGAAGGCCTCGATGTAAAGGTTTTACTCGATTCTTATGGAGCCTTCCCTATGAAAGATGAACTTGTAGAGAATATGAAAAACTCTGGAGTTCAAGTTGTTTGGTTCCGTCCCCTAGCCCGATGGAAAATTTGGAAAACGGATAACCGCACACATCGCAAGATTTTACTATGTGATAACAAAATTGCCTTTACCGGCGGTGTAGGCATTGCTGAAGAATGGGAAGGCAATGCTCGAAATGCTGATGAATGGCGCGACACCCATTTCAAAATTACAGGACCAGCCTTAGCGGGTATCAAAGCCGCATTCACCGAAAACTGGATTGAAGCGGGCAACGACTTAGAACTTACCGATACTATCGATAATGAACAGAAGTTCGTTGATGGTGATGTAGCCATCCAAACCATTCGTACATCGGCTTCGGTTCGTTGGAGTGATATTGTACTCCTATATCAAACTTTAGTGCACATTGCTAAAGAGCGCATTTATATATGCACGGCCTACTTTAACCCTGATGCCAAACTCGTTGAGCTACTTTGTGAACGAGCGCGAGAAGGCGTAGATGTTAAGATTGTTATTCCAGGAAGGCATACCGACCAAACTTCAACCACCATCATTGCCGGCGATAGCTTTGAGCTTCTTCTAGAGGCTGGAGTTCAAATCCACTACTATCAAAAAACCATGATGCATGCCAAAATCATCCTTGTTGATGATGAACTTGCTTGTGTAGGCTCGGCTAACTTCAATCATCGCTCCATGCTTAAAGATGATGAAGTAAACCTTGTTATGATTAATCGTGAATTGGCCTCTACATTACACGACCACTTCGAAGAAGACCTAACGCATTGCGACTTAGTTACCAATACAAGGTGGAAACAACGAGGTATGCTGAAACGGGCACTCGAATTAGCACTTCGGCCTTTTAGGCAGCAACTCTAAAGTTGAATTTCAGGCTGTTTGAGTCCTGCTAATTCCTCACTCATATCCCAAAGTTGACGCGCTGCTTCTAAATCTCTGGCTTGTTTTCTAGGTGCAACAGCACGCTTATTTTTAAAGTACGCGCCATTTACTCCTTCCACATCATCAGATGTTGCTAAGTACAAAGGCGTTTCGGCTCCCTTTTCATTGGAAATCATAAACAGTGAGCCAATACCGTAGGCTAAACGAATTAAAAAGTTACTGTCCTTCCCAAAGTTTGAAGCCACTACACCAGGGTGCACACAGTTTGCCGTTACCTCGGTATCTTTAATTCGATCGGCTAGTTCTTTGGTAAATAAAATGTTGAAGAGCTTCGAATTGCCATAAGCTTTCATCACTTTAAACCCTTTTTTCAATTGAAGATTATCGGGATCAAATTCGCCATAACGGTGAGCTTCTGAAGCTACATTTATAATTCGGCCTTTCTCAGATTCTAAAACCTGATCTAACAAAAGATTCGTAAACAGGAAATACCCAATGTGATTTACAGCGAAGGTTTCTTCTAACCCATCTACTGTTTCATTACGCTCTGAAGCAATAAAACCATGATTATTGATCAACACATCAATGCATTTATATTGATTCTGAATCTCTTCCGCAGCTTTTCGGATTTCAGCTTGAATGGAGAAATCACATAGAACGATATCAATTCCACGCTCTCCTATTTCTTTCATTAACTGGGTTTTGGCTTGCTCTGCTTTGTCTTCGTTTCTGCAAACCATCACCAAATAAGCCCCTTTTTTAAGTAAGCCTTTCGAGATTTCATAACCGATGCCAGAGTTTGCGCCAGTTACCACACAAAGTTTATTTTTCATGTCCATATTGATGAAATAGTCATTAAGCTTTTTTTATTAACGAGAATATAAATCAAAGGTTCAGAATTCCTTATTTTTTCCAAAAAATAGTACTTAGATGATTCAAGAATATCTCAATTCCGTTGACAATTTTATTGTAGTTGGTGATCGCGTGCTCATTAAGCCACGTGATATGGAAACTCATACTCGAAGTGGTTTAGTGCTTCCTGCTTCGGTTAAAGAAAAGGAAGAAATTCAGAGTGGGTACATCATTAAAACGGGCCCAGGCTATCCCATCCCTAATAATGACATTGAGGAAACGTGGAAAGGGAATGAAGACACCAAGTACATTGGCATGCAAGCTAGCGCTGGCGACTTAGCCATTTTTCTAAAAAGTAGAGCTCATGAAATTGAGTTCGAAAATGAGAAGTATCTCATTGTACCCCACTCGGCTATCCTGCTACTTATCAGAGATGAACAATAGAGACTCTGATAGAGTATTCTTATTCATTTCATAACCGAAAACTTTGTGTGTGAGGCTAATTTGAAGTTGGAATAGCTGTATCTTTGGGCTAATAATTAAGAAAGAGAATATGGCCCCTCCCAACGACAAAATTACAGAACAACTTATAGAAGAAGGCATTGATCCCTCTATTCGTGAACACACTCTGCTAGAAGATTTACTAGCCATTTCAGTTGCGTCTATTTTGATGTCCTTTGGTATTGCACTGTTCTCTCATCAAAGTTTCTTAATTGGTGGAACCGCGGGACTAGCCTTCTTAGGGCAATATGCATCTGAATACAGCTTTGGGCAGATTTTCTTTGTTATCAATATTCCATTTTATGCACTTGCTCTCTGGAAGTTGGGATGGATATTCACTCTTAAAACATTCATCTCTGTATTCTTAGTATCACTTTGTACGGAATACTTACCCGTGCTATTTGAGTTCGGTGAAGTGAATCCAATTTATGCCGCTGCACTTGGGGGCTTTATGATTGGCTCGGGATTGTTGATGCTGTTTAGGCACAAAGCCAGTTTGGGTGGATTAAATATCGTTTCTATTTACTTGCAGAAATTTCACCAAGTAAATGCTGGACGTTTTCAGATGCTGGTAGATGCGATTATTATCGTAAGTGCATTTTTTGTGGTAGATCTAATGGCTATTGTTTATTCTGTAGTAGCCTCTGTGTTCTTGAACCTAATATTAGCGGTAAATCATAGACCAGGGCGTTATTTGGTACTCGACTAACAAACCTTGCTATTATGAATAGAAAAGAATTCCTACTCCAAACCTCAGCTTTAGGGATAGGAGCTATGCTTCCTATTCATCGTTTAGCTCACTTCTTCCAAACTCCTTTTACTACCATTCGAAGAAACGTTGGTACTTTTACCAGTCGTGGTGGAACCATTGGTTGGTTAGCTTCGGCAGATGCCTTAGTGGCCGTAGATGCTCAGTATCCACAATCAGCACAAGTATTTATTGAGGGCGTTCAAGAGAAAACCACCCATGTAATGGATATGCTTATAAACACTCATCATCATGGGGATCATACAGCTGGAAACTTAGCTTTTAAAGATGTAGCCCAGAAGATTGTGGCTCATAAAAATGTACCCGGTTTACAAAAAGCATCTGCTGCCCGAAGGGGACAAACGTCTTTAGATAACCAAGTATATGCCAACGAAACTTATACCACCTCTTGGAAAGAAACTGTTGGGGATGAAGTGGTTCACTTAAGTCATTTAGGTCCTGCCCACACAGGTGGAGATACCGTTGTTTATTTCGAGAAAGCCAATGTAGCACATATGGGCGACCTCATGTTCAATAGAGCTTACCCTTTCATCGACCGAGATGGTGGTGCTAATATTCACAACTGGATTACCGTTTTAAGAGAAACCATTTCGAATTTAGAGTCTGATACCATTTATATATTTGGGCATGGCAATCAAGAGTATGGCATCACGGGCTCCAAAGAAGATGTTCAACTTAAAAGCGATTTTCTCGAAGCACTGCTTGAATATACCCAGAAGGGTATAGCGGAAGGTAAGAGCAAAGAAGAACTCACAACTTTAGCCGTTCTGCCGGGCTTTGAAAGCTTTAACGCGCCGGGATGGTCATTACCTCTGAGTAGAAATATTGCGGCCGCTTACGACGAACTTATGGAGATGGAATAAATAGTTTATTGATCAATGAAGCCCACTTCTAAAACTATTTCAAAGCAGGAAGAAAAGAATTCCAATTATTCAGCTAATCCTGAAGCTAAGGAAACGGAACGTTGTTTATACTGTGGCTCAACCAAAGGATTAGTTTGGGTACATGGGCATGGCCAATGTGCTAACTGTGGAATTAATGTTGAGGAGTGCTGTAGAGGCGAGCACTGTTCCTTTAATCCAGCTCAATAGTCGAATTGCCAGCGCACATCCACGCCCGTTCGGTTTGAATCTTCCCCTTGGGTAATAATTAAATCCCAATACTTGGATAAGATATACTCGAGGATGAAGAGCGTTTTCGGATCACCAACGCCCACTTCATTTACAATTGCGAAGAAGGTTCGTTCATTTAGATACCAACCCGTTTTGATAGAGGTACCGCTTTCATTCCCCACTCTGGTGTTATTGATCTGAACTACATCAATGCCTAATTCTCTGGTAGCGAGGGCTTCCACTTCATCCAGTAGTACATTCACCAATAAGTCGGAGGGGCTAGCTCCTCCTGTTCCACCTAAAGCTTGTTGCCATCCATCGAGCGTATAAAATGGGCGACCAAACAGGGTGTATGCAATGATATCCTGCTGTTCCATAGGTGGATTACTATCAAACCTAAACTCTGGCGACTGAGCAGTTCCTTCAATGATATAGAATAGCTCCACGATGCCTTCATCCTGTTCTATAGTTGGGGGCTTGTAAGAGCTCTTCACAAATAGCTCTGGATTATCAGAAGGACCTGAGAAGGTAATTACGGCTTCTTCAAGAACGAAGGTTTTACCAAGCGGCTTCACATATCCACTTACTCCGTTAATTTGCCCAAACAGCTGAAGGTCTTCGGTAGAATTTTTCTGCGCATCTACTTCACCTTGCAGTTCCACTTCGATATCGGTGTACTTGCGACTTCGAACAAAGAAATTCCGTTCTATTTTAAACACCATGTCTATAGCTAGTGAGTCATAAATACTCATTGTATTAACTTCTTCCCCTTCTAGCTTCACTGTCTCAACCGACTTCTCTCCAAATTCTTGCAATACCACAAAGCCGTTTTTGACCGATATGTTTCCTGTGGCGGACGGTGAGGAAAGTGGTCCTTTTAAATTGGCGTCCATATCGATTACCGCATTGTAGTTATCGCTATTTGCGGCTTTAAACTGTCGCGCTTTTGCTGTCAGATCCAACTCTGTGGGTACTAACCCTGTTAATCCTATTTGCCCATTTATCTTTAAATCTCCTTTTCCTGAATTGATATCTAGGGATTCAACAATCAGCCCTTCATTATTGAACACTAACTTCGATTTAATTTTATCGAGTTTAATACCGGCTTGAGGAAGCTGCATCTCTGATTTACTCAACTCAAAGCTACCGTTCGCATTTAAGTTATCCTCCGTTCCTGTAATGGTAACTTCTCCGTTAAGTGTCCCCTTTAGGTCTTCTATATATCTATCGTCGATGAAATCATTAAATACGGAGAGGTTAAAATTACTCGTGGTCACCTTCGCCGATAACGGTGCATTTTTATCCACTAGTTTTACTTCTAGGGTCTGGAAGTCGTATACGAAAGGGATATCCACCTCGATGTCTGCTGCTTTCTGCTTGGCGGCTAAAATCTCTGCATCTATAAATAGATTCTCTTCATTGTGGTTATACCCAAAATCAGCAAATACCGTATCCAGCGGAATGCCCGAAAGCACTGGATCTTGGATATCAAGACTACCTTCAATGTTCGGAGCCCCAGCTGTACCCGATAATGATCCATTAAACGTGAGTATACCTTCTGTTTCATTGATATTCATTCGCTCTAATAATCCCTTAAACTTTGTGAGTGAAGTAGGTTCAACTTTCAGGTAACCACTTACATCCTGGTCAAAAAAGGCATCTGAAAAGTCTTCTGGGTTACCCAACTCGAAAGGAACATTCAAGCTTCCAGCAACAGCAGTATCATCGTTCCACGTTAATGCTAAGTTAGAACGCAGTCGTTTATTCTGAGCTTCAAATTGAAGGGTGAATTCATCGGCATCCACCCCTGAGTATTGAATGTCTTTTAAGCGAAGTTCACCATTACCCGAAAAGTCATCGGCCGTTTTATTCAAGCTCAGATTCCCAAATAACACACCATCAAGAAATCGTTGCCCAAAGATGATTTCTTGTAATATCCCAAAGTCGAAACTATCTCCGTTTAACCACACTTTTTGATTGAGGGAATCAGCATATGGTACGCTTAATCCTAAATACGCTCCTTGTTCGGAAGTCAACATTAATGTGTCGGTTGAAACACTTAAATCTCTTACATCAACATGGAATGGTTGTTCTAAGTTGAGGGAGCGCTGTTTAGTATTTATATCAAATTGTTCGATGATTAAGCCAAAGTGCTTTTTTGCTAACTGAAGCTCGTATTTCCCACTCTGAATGATTTCGCCATCTCCATCACCGATGATGTTCAAGCCATATTCTCCAGAAAGTGAGTCTTCGGTTCCAACAGCGTTGGCGTTAAAGGAGATATCTTCTAGGCTCACATCATAAATCAATGGATTGCTAATGTGTAAATCGAAGTCAGCTTCATAGCGCTCTTTCACCACACCATTGGCTTGCCCTTCAATTTGCTTGGCTACAAAAAGATCGTCGATAGCGATGTTATTAAGGTCGAACGATGCTTTACAAGTTAAATCACCATCACCATTTTGATTTACCACCGCCTGCAGATTCCCTTGCGCTTGTAGCTTTTCTAAGCCTACAAAACTTGCAATGGGTTGCGGATTTTTAATTTCTAAGTCTAAATCTAGTTTGTTTTCAACATCGTTGGGGTCGTCTAGATTTTTTCGTCCCTTAAAGGTTCCATCAGCGATTGCACTTTCAAGCTTTCCTTCATTTATCAACAACAAGCCATTTTCTAGATCGATATCGGCCACTACTTGATCTACCTGTGCATTATTCACGAATGAAGAGTCAATTTCAGCTCTAGCACTTAGTCTCATTTGGGCTAGTGAGGTCCCTTGACCTTCGCCCTCAACCTTCCCGTTAATCCATGTTGGAATTTCTTCAAAGCCGTTTAAACTGGAGATATTGAATGATTGAGCCTCTGCATAGAATTCGAATGACGGCATCTCTGAGGTATATTCAGTGAGCTGCCCATTTGCCTTTAGGTAAGAATCGTCGATGGCAATTTGAAGCTGAGCATCTACTCGAGTTGAGTTCAATGACCCTTCCACAAATAACACACCAACCTTTTGATTATTTATCTCAAAACTTGAAAGTGCCTCTGGCGATTTTGACTTAACAATCTCATCGGCATTTCTTAAATCCTTTAGGGAGGCAACATTAGCCAGAATGAAATCCCAGTTACTATTCGAAGGCTTAAATCCAATGCCTTCTGCTTTACCCACTAAGCTTATATTACTTGGTGGTTGTGAATCTACCCAGTTTGCTAAGTTTATATTCTTTAGTTGAAATGGCAGTTCCCATCGAGGGCTCTCACCAAACACTTGATCAACGACTGCTGCTGCAATGAGTTCATCTTGATAATAGGAGCGCACATTTACATCGGCTTCAACTTTGCCCTCCTTCAAGCTACCCGAGCTACTTAGGCTTCGAATTGCATATTCTTCATAGTTAATCTCGTTTACATCTAGCTGAAAAGTAGCCGAAGCTTGTTCATAGTTTGTAGGGATATACCCATCTACGGATAGTTTTATATCAGCGATGGAAGCACTCAACTGATTCTGAGAAAATGCATCAGCACTTAATCCTTTCCCTTCAACCAACACTTGATTGAGTACCACGGATTCGCCAACGGCCCCTTTCAATTTAATTTTCAACGATTGAACAGAAGGACTGCTCATTTGAAGATCCACCGTCAATGCATCCATAGCGCCACGAACACCCAATGTCAGTTGCACGTCCTCGGATCGCAGGTCATTTTCTAAATAGGCATCAATATCGGCTAAAGAGAGAGGCGAAAATTCTGATGAAACGTCTAAAGTACTATCCGCAACATCTACCTGTCCCTTCGCTTTTATCAAAGAGCGCCCCGTGTTTACCAATAGATCTTTCAAAGTCACTTCTTGGTTCTCGAACGCCCCACTCAAACCCACATCTATGGCATTAGGTAATCGCCCTTCTTCTAATTTGAAACTTAAGTCGGATAGTGTGCTCTCTATTTCATCGGTGATACTCAAAGAAGCATCCGAATTCAGCTCTTTTATTTTCAGAGAACCATCTGGCAATAGGGAAGGTGCAGTAAGTGAAATTCTGGAAGATCGTACTTGAAGTGCATTCACTCTAAAGTAAAAAGGCTCCTTTGCGGTAGTGTCTTCCTTTACAATTTCCTGGAGATTAAATGACAGCGTACTATCTGAGGAGGAAGGCGACGGGGATGTTTCTTTAGCAAAGATGGATGCTCTATCCACATGAACCGTATTAATTTCAAACACTGGAGATAGGATACTGAGCACATCATAACTAACATATAGCGAGTCTATTACTCCAAGGGTATCCGAATCGGTGATACTGATATCAGACAGAATTATTTCATTCCAAAGGTCCCCATCAATACTTCCAATCTTTAGCTCTGCGTGTAAACTCTGATTGGCAATTTCTACCACTTTATTTTTCACAAAATTTCGAACGGGGTCGGTAGTGAGTGAAAATCGTGCTATGCCAATTAAAACCAACAGCGCAACCACGATTCCTAGAAACCACTTCAAAACTTTAAGGCCGATATGGGTATTCTTTTCACTCATTAAAATGCCTGCCCTATACTAAGATGAAGTCCCCATCGTGCCCACTTCCCTGCTTCTCGCCCAGGCACAATCCCGAGATCTCGGTCGGTCGGATTTACTTTATAGGCTATATCTACTCGAATTGGACCAATAGGGGAGTCGTACCTCAATCCGCCCCCTACACCATACTGAATAGGCCGTGATCCTATTGAGCTAATGGATCTCCATACTTGCCCACCATCTAAGAATCCGGCTATACTCAATCCTTTTATAAACCGATCTACTTCTTGCCTTAGCTCAACATTGAAACTAGCTGTAGCACGTCCACCAATTGGGATTATCCGAACTCTCCCTGTTGAATCTTCCACGACTTCTTTGGGGCCTAATTCCTGCCGGTTCCAGCCCCTCACATCACTTGAACCCCCTGCATAGAATCGGATATCGGAGGGCAATGAATCCTGCTTTGAAAAGTAAATAGCTCCACCTTGAATTCGAGCCGCTCCTACGGTTGAGTTCGTTAATTTCTTATACCCTCTCAACTCTAAAGAGGCTTTTTGAAAGGAATAGGATGCTTCATTGAATAATCCAGAAAATTCTACAAAGGGCTGAGCAGTAAACCCATCGCCACGCTGAGGATTCCCGTAAGAAGCATACACATTCACCTTAAACGACGATATGTTATAGTTTAACACGCTATCGGGGCTTTGCTCGGGCAACCCAAACTCATCTTTTCGTACATCAAACTCTTGGTTGATGGTATAATCGTATGAAAAGGTCCCCGTCACTTCTTGGCTATAGTTATAACCAAAGCTGTTGCGAATACCTGCCGTTAAAATCGAGTATGCTCTTTCATCTCTACGCTGCGCAAATGGAGCGATGGTAATACTACTTTTAGTGTTGTATACATAGGGAAACAGGTAGTCGGCCCCAAGTCGCTTGTCGTATGCTGAAAACCGTAAACTAGTGGTAAAGCGCTCGCCTTTATTTCTCACATTTCGATAGGTCCAACTGGCGCGCGTTCGAAATAGTTTATGAAAGTTATTCCATCCAAGTGGGTCTTCGAGTCGGTCAAAGTTGCCAACCCCAGCTGTAATCTGCACTGATCTCAATGGTCGCTCTTTCACTCTTACTAACACATTCATAGTGCTGTCTTGGGGCTGATCAGGAATTGAAATCAACGCAAAACGAAATAAATGATGGCTAAACAATTCACGCTGCGCTTGTCTCATTTGATCGTCGCTAAACAGCTCATTCTCACTAATGGCCGTCTCTCTTCGAATATATTTAGCGGGCAACGAAGTTTCCCCTTCAACCAGCACAGTGTCGAAGCGAACACGAGGCCCGGGATAAGCGAGTACCGCTACATTTGCCATTTTAGCCGTAGAATCTACTTCCGCTTGAATTTCCGCTGACGCATAAGCATATCCTAAATTCCGTAGGATTTCAGAAATGTTGCTTTGCACATCTTGGGTTAACACGGGTTGATAGATAGCGCGGCTCCGAAAGGGGAGTTTTTTTATGGCACTTTCATACTCATCATGATTCACAATACGAGTGCTATCCTCAGGGGTGGTATTAAGCAAAATCTCGACGTTGTCGATGCGAATAGGAGCCTTTTCAGCAACGATAAACACGAGCTTCTTTTTCCATTCTTTATTTAGGGTCTCCAATCGATGCGTTACATCTACATCTGGGAAACCCCTTCGTTGGTAAAAGCGCTCCAGCCTGATTTCATCTTTTCGGATTTCAGTTTCAGAAACGTAGTAGCCTTTTTCATTAAAAAATGTCAGTTTCTTCCAAATGGACGGAGCTTCATTGGCAATGTATTTTTTTAAGACTATATCTTGGTACTGGTTATTCCCCTCGATTTCTACTTTCCAGATTCGAGCTGGCTTATCATCAGATTGTGCCCATGCCGGTTCCCACAGCCCCACTACAAAAAGTACGGGCAACAGCAATGTTATAAGTATTTTGGATACTTTGATCAATCGACGTTTATTTAAAATGAATGCGTAAATCAGATGAGAAATTAACCTCAAAAAAACCAATCTTATTATCTAACTAGATGAACAAAATTTGTATGCATAAGTTTCTTATTCTCACTTTTCTTTCAATACTTTTGGTTAGCGCCTGTAAATCTACGAAAGAATTCACCGGTTTCTCCTATGATCCCCCAAATGTTACAGATACTACAGATAGAGAAATTAATCCACAAAAAAATAGGGTTATCGGTATTGGTTCTCCAAAAGTATGGATTTCAAACGAATTTGAAGGAGCTCGTGTAAACGATTTCTATCAGTCTCCTGATGGTGCCTTTCAAGTAGACATCCTGCCAGAAAACGCTCCTATTAACAACAGCCCTTGGTTTGCTTTTAAAATTTGGTCTGAACAACCACAAACCATTCAATTGCGTTTGGCCTACCCAACTAGTAGAAACCGATACATTCCTAAGATCACAGAGGAAAACGGTACTCCAATGCCCATTGATATGGAAGAAGCTGAGTACGACAGCGCTACCGGTTCCCTTACTTTTGAATTAAATTTGACTAGCGAAGCCACTTTAGTGAGCGCACAAAAAGTGACGGATTCCGATTATTTTGACAACTGGTTTACACAAATAACCCAAGCTAACGATGTACGCCAACGTGTAATTGGGCAAAGTAAGCAAGGCCGAGATCTACACGAATTTACCATTACCAATAGTAGCTTAAATCATCCAAAAGGGGTGCTTATAATTTTAAGTAGGCAGCATCCACCTGAGGTGGCTGGTTATTTAACGGCTGAACATTTCATCAAATACATAGCTACCGATAATTCTGAGCTCACACAGCTTTTCAGAGATCATTTTGTGACATTAGCGTACCCATTGATTAACCCAGATGGGGTTATGAATGGCCATTGGCGACACAATGCTGCGGGGGTTGACTTAAACCGAGATTGGGTTAACTTCAATCAACCAGAAACAAAAGCGGTTACGGATGCAATTTTGCACTCCACTCAAGATTCAACCCTTCAGGTGTATTATGGCATCGACTTTCATTCAACCAATGAAAACATTTTCTATCCTATAAATGAAGAAGTTGTCACGCGCCCTGATAATGTAACACAGCGCTGGGCCGTTGAGGTAATAAAAGATAATCCGGACATCCTTTTTGTTTCTGAAGAGTTTGATACAAGCTCACCCATTTCTAAAAATTGGATTTATAGAACTTTTGGGGCTGATGCCGTGACCTTTGAAGTTCATGATGAATTAAGCCATGACCAAGTTGAAAGTATGGCTGTTTCAGCAGCAAAAAGTTTGATGCAATTATTGTTAAGTGAGAAAGGGGTCGATATTACAGAAAACTAATTTTCTGGATTCTAGAAATTCTTTAGACTTGGAATATGAACGGTACAAAAATAATTACTGAGGGACTTAATAATTGGAAGCTAAGACTTATTCTTAGCGCTACACTTTGCATCATGGGTTTAGCCGCTCTTGTGAGTATGCTTTTGGGCTTATTCCTTGAACTTAGCACCTACGATAAATCGATCGTGGCTATTGCAATTTGGATGGTGGGCATCCCTGCTTATTTAATCATAAGTGGGCTTTCAAAAATCACCCCAAAAACCATTGTCAACTTCTTGAACGACAAGATTGATGGCATCGATTCAAATCTGGAGATTCTCTTAAAGCCTGCGGATGAGCTTGATGCAGCATCTAGAGCCAAACAAGAAGAGTTAATTCGATTATTTACAGAAAAACCGCTCTACAAATTCCTACCCGATAAACCCGTTAAACAAGCCTACTTTTTAATGCTTATCTCTATGATAAGTAGCTTCGGCATTTGGTTTATCTCTTAAAACTATTGTAAAAAGATACTTACAATCCCCATAATTGGTTGGTACATGCTTATTTTTAGCTGTGCAAAGGATACTCTCCATAACACTCATTGTGGTAATGCTACTTACAGCATTTCATGCAGCTACTCCATTTCTTAGCTATAAAGCGAATTACAGCTTTATCATAAGTGAGTTATGTGAATTTAAAGACAGTCCAGACCATAACGATTGTGATGGTTTTTGCTATCTGCGAAAGCAAATTCAACAACATGACGATCATCATGGCAGTGACCATACAGGAAATAGAAGCTCCAATTTTGGTAACTACTCATCTATCTATGCACTGTTAGTGCCACTTAGTATGATGGACTATTCTTCTAGTGAGGAAATATCCTACCAAAGGCCGAAGCAAATTTCTATTCGAAATATTTATCTCGAAGTGCCTTCCCCTCCTCCTCAGCATAGTTAATACACCTCTTTTTACTTACTAAACTGTATTAACTAATCAATTTTTATACTAATGAAGAATCTATTTATTGGCGTTCTAACGCTATCACTATGCACTACAATCGTAAATGCACAATGGTCGGCGGGTAGACCGGATGGCCATGCACCTATCACTGTGATGGGAGATCATGTACATACCCAAGGTGAAATCATGTTTTCCTATCGCTATATGGTGATGAATATGAAAGGAAACGGAGACGGAACCGATGAACTCAGCAATGATGAAGTATTGCGCCCAAATGGCAAATACATGGTAGCACCTACCGAGATGCCTATGGTTATGCATATGTTTGGCGCAATGTATGCGGTATCCAACGACCTCACACTTATGGGTATGCTTCCTATCATTTCTAATGAAATGGATCATATAACATCGATGGGCGGCACATTTAGCACTTCCTCAAATGGCATTGGCGATGTGAAAATATCCGCCTTATATAATTTCTATGACCGTGGTAATTCCAAAATGCACTGGCAGTTTGGGCTTAGCTTCCCAACAGGTTCACTTGATGAACGCGACGACACCCCCATGCAACAAGATGCCCTACTTCCTTATCCTATGCAGTTAGGTAGTGGGAGTTTTGATTTCTTGCCAGCATTAACCTATCTCACACAAAACCCTAACATGTCATTTGGAGCACAAATTGGCGCTACCATAAGGCTAAAAGACAACCAAGAAGATTACCGCCGCAGTAACGAACTAAAAGCCGTATCTTGGTTAGGCTATAAGTTAAACGATATGTTTAGCCCTCAGTTAAGCTTGCGATACACCAATCGTTCGAACTATTCGGGTAAAGACGATCGTTATGATATGGCATTAGCTAACGACATGGTTCATACTGTAGATCCAAGGTTAAAAGCAGAAAGTCGTCTTGATCTAGGATTGGGTTTAAATATCCAAGGTCCTGAAGGTCCATTGCATGATTTAAGACTATCTGCTAACTACGATCTTCCATTGTATCAATATGTGGATGGTCCACAGATGCTGATGGATGGGATCTTTACGGTTGGTTTACAGTACACCATTCATTAAGAATTTAATTTAGGTTTCAATACCGCTATACAAATGTTCAAAAACACACTCATACTTGCCTTCATACTACTTGGGATTGCTTGTTCAAAAAACGTGAAGGTTATTGACGACCTCAACGACCGCACTTTTGAGCTGGTTAACCAAAACAATGAAACCATTACGTTTCCTGATGAATATGAAGGCAAATATGTGATCATGGGGTTTATCTATACTCATTGCCCAGATGTGTGCCCTCTTATCACACAGAACATGGTAAAAATTCAAAAGCAGTTAGGAGCTCCTGAAGACGTTCAGTTTTTAGGAGTTACTTTCGACCCTAAAAGGGATACTCCCGAAGTTTTAAAAGAGTACAAAAACGCTTTTGATCTTGGGGATAACTTCGACTTCTTAACCGCCGATACTACAACGATGAATACCTTCCTTGATAGTGTTCGTGTTCGAACGCAAGTTTCGCTAACCACAACTAATGGGAAAGGGGAAGAAGTTTACTTCCTAAGCCATTCTGATAAAATTATGGTGATTGATCCTAAAGGAAGAGTGGTGTTAGAATATGGCGGTAGTATGACCCCTATAGATTATATCATCGATGATTATAAATCCATACGATAAATCATGAAGAACTCCTATCTATTCTCCATTCTGATTCTTGCTAGTATTTTGGGTTGTAGCCAAAGTGAAACCAAGCATGTCAACATGCAGGAAGACATCACCGAAACGACGAATTTTGCCCGTACAGGCACGAAAGAAAGGATGTCGGGTGCTTATCTGAATTACACGAATACATTGAATATTGCCGATACTCTGCTAAGTGTTTCTTCACCGGTAGCCGAATCCATTGAGATACATGAATCTTACTCAACAGAAGACGGTTTATCTGGAATGAGGGCTTTGGATGAAATCTCATTAAAGCCCAATGAAACTCTAGAGATGCAAGCGGGGGGCATTCATATGATGCTTATCAACCTGAAGCAGAATTTAACCACTCACGACAGTGTTCAAATTCAGCTCGAGTTAAAACACGCAGGAACCATCACACGAACTTTACCTGTTCGAAATTAAAGCCCATAAAAAAATCCCTGCCATTTCACTGGTAGGGATTTCTGGGTTGTTTAAGAATTGAGCCGGGTTAATTGCTCAGTGCTTATAACTACGAAAAAATAAAGTAGATACTTGGGTATGGTGCTATACATTTGTAAAGTATAGTACCCCGAAAAACCTCTCTCTTGACCATGCAAGAACTAATATCACAACTTGAACGCATCCAAGTATCTGTAGCTGTTATCGGCCTCGTCTTGTTATTCTTAATAGAGACTGGCCAACCTTTTTTAAAATTTTTTACAAATGGATTCAAAGAACGTGCTCAACATTCACTGACCAATCTCGCTTTAGGTGCTATCAATGGGATTATAAACGCCGTCTTATTTACCGCCCTTTGGTTGTGGGCTGCTACTTGGGCTGAGCAAAATAACTTTGGGTTATTGCATTACCTATCCACTTTGGATGGGTTTCCTAATTGGGGCAGAATCATCGTCGCCGTGCTAATATTTGACTTCTGGATGTACCTATGGCATCGTATTAATCATGAGGTTCCATTATTCTGGAGGTTTCATCGTGTTCACCATGCCGATGCTAAAATGGATGTAACTACGGCTACTAGATTTCACTTTGGCGAGATCATCCTCTCCTCCATCATTCGAATCCCTATCATCATACTATTAGGGCTTCAACTTTGGGAGTTATTGGTGTATGGTGTGCTCGTTGCTGTGGTAGTCCAATTTCACCACGCCAATATCGCCTTACCTGAATGGCTAGATAAAACACTACGCACATTCATTGTAACCCCACACATTCACAAGGTGCATCATTCAAGATGGCAACCAGAAACCGATTCCAATTATGGAACCATCTTCAGTTTTTGGGATCGACTGATGCGCACATTTCGTTTACACAATCCCCTTCACACTTTAGAATTAGGCTTAGATGAGTTTGATTCGGATGAGGACAAAAAAATAAAGGGCATGTTATCCATGCCCTTTAGAAAAGGAGTAAAGAAATCGAAGTGATTTTTTAAATATCTTAGTAAGAAGAATAAACTTCAGTGCTACCGTCTTTTTTAACTAGGTATACATCATAGGTATCGGCTTCACGGCCTGGCACTTCCATTCCAGGAGAACCAATAGGCATACCCGGTACGGTTAGTCCTAGTGCGTCTGGCTTTTCTTTCAATAGGCGGTTCACATCTTCGATAGGTACGTGTCCTTCAATAAAGTAACCTTCAACCATTGCAGTATGGCACGACTCAAATCTTGCAGGCACGCCTACTTCTTGTTTCTTTGCCATCATGGTTGGAATCGGCTTCTCAATTACTTGGTACTGATCCATGTTCATGCGCGTTGCCCATTTCGTACAACACTCACAGCCAGGATTCTTGTACATCACTACTTCAATTTTATTTTCATCAATCGATGGGGTAGCGTTGCGTTCGTTTCCAGGCCAAAATAAAAATGCCGCTAAACCAAGTGTAATTACAAGGCCACCAATTAAGATCTTTGTATTGCTCATATCAAATTTTTGTTTTTGGGAGATGAACTCTCCTCATTTAACGAATGCTATAAAGTAAGGATAAGATAACATTCATAACACCGAATTATTCTTAACATTCCAGAAGTTGACACGTAGTCAGCTTTAATTTTAATTTTCACCCGCACTTTGTTACTATTGTATAGTATCTAATCAACTTATTATGAATAAGCTACTTATCCTTCCCTCGTTCTGTCTACTGATATTGCTTGGTCTCTCCACTTCATCTGTAGCACAAGTAAGCAAACATAAGTCTACTCTTATCTCTGCCTACGAAAACCAACAAGAAGTCTTTATTACCTTGCTAAACGGAAACACCTATACGGGCTTGGTGGTTTCTATCGACGATGAAATGGCGGGTATCCAAAACAATGATGGGGTTTTCAACCTTCGCTACGACCGCATTGAAAGTATCCGTTTGGTTGATCCTTCCGACAAAAGCTCACGTTGGTACAAAAACCCCGCGAACAACAAATTATTTATTACCCAAAGTGGGAAAATGCTGGAACCGAAAACGGGCTACTACCAAAACACCTACATTTTCATATCCAATTTTTCTTATGGTCTTACCAAGAACTTTAGTGTAAATGCAGGCTTTAGTATGATTCCCGGCTTGGGCGTGGAAAACCAACTGTACTTAATTGGAGCCAAAGTGGGTGGCAAAGCAAGCAAAAACATCTCCTTGTCGGCCAATATCAACTACTATAACATCCTCGATTCCGACCAAGGCATTACTACTTTATTTGGGTCCTCCACATTTACCTTCAACAATCTGGATTTAACTGCAGGTTTAGGCGTGGGCTTTGATGGAAACAACACCTCTGATGCACTAGTGATTCTAGGAGCGCAATGGAGAATCAGCGAACGCTTTGCTTTATTATCAGAAAATATGGTTCTTCCTGATATTGATGCTTCAGAACCATTACTTTCATTTGGAGCTCGGTTTATAGGACGGCGAATTGCTACAGATTTAGGCTTTTTCTCACTCCCTTCTGAAACTGATGCATTAGTACCATTAGTAAGCTTTGCAGTAAAATTATAGGACATGAAATCAAAAATCTATTCATACGAGAACCAAGAACTTGAAGTAACTTGGGATCTAAAACGATGCATACACGCCAAAGAATGTGTGCATGGACTTCCCGAAGTATTCGATGTCAATCGCAAACCATGGATTGATCCCGATCAAGAATCTGATTCAGAAAAAATTGTAGAAACTATTGAACGCTGCCCAACAGGTGCGCTTCAATACCACTTCAAAAACAAAGAAAACCCCGAGCAACCTCCTTCAAAAAATAAGCTAGTGATTGCCGAAGACGGCCCTTTATATGCTTATGGTAATCTGAAAGTGGTAGACAGCGAAGGCAATGAAGTGATGAGAGAAACCCGTTTGGCCTTCTGCCGTTGCGGTGCTTCATCTAACAAACCCTTATGTGATAACTCGCATATCGAAGCTGGATTTGAGTCGGGCTGTTCATACAACCCTGAACGCCTCGAGCTAGAGCCTCAAGAAGAACAAGGTGGCGAGTTACTCATTAAGCTCATTGATAATGCTCCTTTTGTTGTGGAAGGGAATTACGAATTGGTTGGAGAGGATCAGTGTACCGAAACTCAGAAGCGAATGAGCTTTTGCCGTTGCGGTGCTTCAGCCAATAAGCCCTTCTGTGATGGATCTCATAAAGGTATAGGATTTAAAACCACATGAGCCCACAAACACTCATAATCACCGCTTCTATTTTAGGAGCTTTAAGCGTAGGCCTTGGGGCATTTGGTGCTCATGCTTTAGAAAACACCCTTACTCCCGAGCGTATGGCCACTTGGGAGACCGCCGTTACCTATCATATGTGGCATAACCTAGCACTACTACTGGTGGCGGTGCTTGCCAAACAGTTTGAGCTCAACCTTGATTGGGTAGGCTACTCCTTTCTGGCGGGTATCATCATATTCTCAGGGAGTTTATATCTGCTCTGTTTAACCAATACCTCATGGCTTGGAGCCATCACTCCCATTGGGGGAATTTGTTTGATAGCAGGATGGTTACTTCTAGCAAAGAACTTTATCTCATCCCTAAATTAAGAGGTCGATATGAAAGCAATTTGGAAGGGCACCGTTATAGCTGAAAGCGACAACACCGTAGTAGTTGAAAACAATCATTACTTCCCTGCCGACTCAGTTAATAAAGATTTATTGAAGGATAGCTCGCATCAAACTACCTGCCCATGGAAAGGAGAAGCCAGCTATAAAAGCATTGTTGTTGAGGGCGATGAAAACACCAATGCGGCTTGGTATTACCCAAATCCTAAGGATGCGGCTAAGCAAATCAAAGATCATTTTGCCTTTTGGAAAGGGGTAGAGGTTACTGAATAAATTCTCTTTCCAAGCGCTAGTTCTTCAATCTTTACCAACAGGAAGTGCTATGAAAAAATCATGGATATTAACTCTCTTCTGCATTGCTATCTGCTCAATCAGCACCTTTGCCCAGAGTGAAATTCAAATTGAAAACGGCTCATTAGCAGGTATTCCGGCTTTTGGCATAGTCGTGAACATCGAGAAACCCGCATCCTTGCAAGACAGTAGTATCGCACCAGCTAGTTTACGCCAAGAAATCATTCAAAAAATTCGGCCTACCAGTGCTCAAATTCTAAGCAACCAACAGGTGTTAGATTCTTATGAAGCACCTTATCTGTATCTCCACGTGAATATCATGGACGCTGGAAATGGCACCTATCCTTATGCAGTTGACGTTCGATTCTACCAACCTACCAAGCTGATCTTAAAAAATGATTTAACTCAAGTAGCAGCTACTTGGCACACGGGCTTTGTAGGCATTGTATCCTATGACATGCTTCATATCATCCCCGAATCGGCCGTGGATTTACTCGATACTTTTGTAGATGAATACCAAAAAGTGAACTGATATTTTCACTCTCAGTCTAATTCAACGCTCTACCTTTTTGTGCATAACTTCCCAACGATTGTGGGAAACTAAGCATTGACAATACTCCACTTAAAGCCCATCTTGTAAACCAACAAAGGTGTCAGATTCGATTATTCGATGATGATGAAAAGGGAATTCGGTGACCGTATGGAAAACCGAAGCTGTACCCGCAACTGTAAGCCGTTTTGTTGTTTTCACGATGCCACTGTCTTAGCTCCAAAAAAGATGGGAAGGCGAAAACGATACCCGGTAAGCCAGGAGACCTGCCTTTGTGGAAGTAAACGAGGTTTCGGGAAATGAACCACCGTTGAATAGTCCGCCAGCTATAGGCCTCACTGTCTCTGTATGCTTGAACTTCTATTCTTCGCCCAGCCTCATCATTTTTAGAATTACGCATGTATGAAAAAATTAATTGCACGCACTTCGGTACGGGATAATATCGAACTGAGCGAAACGGCCGCCTATCCCATATTCAAAGAACTCTACGAGAAACAAAAGAAAGCCATTTGGTTTCCTGAAGAGCTTAACATCCAACAAGATGTATTGGATTACCAAGAGTTAACCCCCGACGAAAAAGATCTCTTTGATCACGCTGTTGGGTACTTCTGCTCCTCTGAGCTATTAGTTCAAAATGTATTGGTGAATTCCTTCTTCCCCATGCTCTCTGACCCTCATGCCAAAATGAGCTTCAGCACACAGCTCTTTATGGAAAACATCCACAGTGATTTTTTCGAGATTGTTCTGCAATCCTTCAACATGGACCGTGATAAGATGTACGGCATTGCCTTCAACGACCCTGTTCTTAAAAAGAAGCAGAACCTCATTGTTGAAGAAATTGACAAGATCAGTTACGGCAAAATTGACCCCGACACCCTGCAAGGCAAAAAAGACGTGCTCCGTGCTATCTTACTGAATAACATCATCATGGAGGGCATCTTTTTTTACTCCTCTTTCGCGCATTTCTTTGCCCTAAAAGATATGGGCAAAATGAAGAATGTCGTATCTGGTGTGGAGCTCATCCTCATCGACGAATCGCTACACCTTCAGAATGGAATTGAGGCCATCCTCATTATGCTCGAGGAGACTCCAGAAATTGCCGAAGATGAACAGTATGTACAGAGCATTCGCGACATTATTCTAAAAGGCACTTATTTAGAAATCGAGTACGTACAAACCAAGTTTGGGCATAAAACCATTTTAGGTATTTCCAGTCCTGAACTCGAAAAATACCTCAAGTACATCACCGACCGCCGTTTAGAAGAACTCGGTTTTGAACCCGAGTTCCACATCACCGAGAATCCTCTTCGTTTTCTACAAAAAGAGGATGTGAAAAAGCTCATCAACTTTTTTGAAGTCTCATCTACTGAATACACCAATTACTAAAGGGAGAATATCATGCAACGCACCGTTATAAAAAGGGATCAAAGCACCGAAAAATTTGAGACCCAAAAAATCATCAATGCCATTTTTGAAATACTCAATGGCTTAGAAGTAGAAGACGATTACGAAATCGTGTTCCGCATCATGAAAGAGCTAGACCTCAAAATACCTGAGCAGGTAAAAACCGAGGAAATCGACCAGCTGCTACTTAAAGCCATCGAGCAGCTCATCCCCGATCATCCTCGCTACGACCACTTAGCAACTCGACAGCTTCTCAAGCAAATCAACAAGAAGATAGATCGCCATTTAGATGGCTTTGAAAACTACTTAAGGCATGCTTTGGAGGAAAACCTCATCAAAGAAGAGTTGTTTGAGTTTGATATAGAACTCCTGAGTAACTCCATCAACTACGAGCGCGATGAGCTCTTTGGCTACTTTGGTTTAACCACCCTCCGAGATCGATATCTCATGAAAAACCGTAAACAGCAGATTATTGAAAAGCCTCAATGGTTTTTCATGCGTGTGGCAATGGGTATTGGGAACACCAACGAAGAAGTGGTGCGGTTATATAATAAACTCTCCAAGCTCGAGTATATGCACTCTACGCCTACTCTATTCAACTCAGGAACGCCGATGTCGCAATATTCATCGTGTTATGTAAGTGTGGTAGACGACTCCTTAGAATCCATTATGGCCAAAGCTGAAGAGACCGCCTTTCTTGCTAAACATGCGGGAGGCGTTGGTACCGATGTTACTCGAGTTCGTGCTACCGGCTCGCTCATCAAGTCGTTGAATGCAAAGTCATCTGGGGTGATTCCCTTCATTAAGGTATTCGATACACTGGTGAATTCCATTCAACAAGGAGGGCGCCGCCGTAGCTCCCAAGTGATTTCTATTCAGCCTTGGCATTTAGATATCGAAGCCTTCTTGGATCTAAAAGAAACCACCGGTAATGCTTACTTCCGCACCCCATCATTGAATACAAAGCTTTGGATGCCCGACGAACTCATGCGTCGCATTGAGCATAATGAGCCGGTTTATCTCTTCGATCCTGGTGAATGTCCCGAACTCGTTGAAGCCATTGGTGACGACTTTGCACTCCAATACAATCAGCGCATTGAAGAAGCTAAACAAGGAAAAATCGAGCAATTCAAAAAGCTTGATGGTGCTGATTTCTTCAAGAAATACCTCTTTAAACTTGCGAAAACTGGGCACCCGTGGTTGGTGTTTAAAGATGAGCATAACCGCAAGAATCCGTGCCCTCAATATGGAGTAATCAATAGCTCGAACTTATGTACCGAGATTGCCATTCCAAATCGATCTGATTCTACCGCTGTTTGTACCCTAGCATCCTTGAACCTTTCGAAGCATGTACTGGATGACCGAAGCGACTTCGATTGGGATAAAATCGAGGACACCCTACAAACGATGGTTCTTGCTCTCGATAATATCCTCGACAAAAATTTTTACCCTTCAGAAGAAGCCCGTAAAAATACTATGGACCTTCGTCCACTGGGCATTGGCATCATGGGTTTTGCAGAAGCTCTGGTTGAACTTGGCGTAGCTTACGACTCAGAAGAATCGGTGATCCTTGCTCGTAAGATTGGTCACTTTATGAAAGAGGTGTGCTACAAAAGCTCCGAGCAACTTGCTAGCGAACGAGCCCCATTCCAGCACTATACAGATGCCAAAGATCAAGGTGAGGGCTATGCCTATGCGCCTCGACGAAATGCGGTACTCCTAGCCATCGCTCCAACAGCTACCATCTCCATCATTAGTGGCACTACCTCTTCAATCGACAGCTATTTCAGCAATCTTTATTCCCGAGATACCTTGTCGGGTAAATACATTGTTGTGAACCACCAGCTTATTCACGCACTGGAAGAGAAAGGACTTTGGAACGACCATATGGCCAACCTCATCAAGCAGCACAATGGATCGGTTCAGCATATTGAACAACTGGATGGGGTGATTGACAAAGACGTATACAAAACGGCTTATGAATTCCATCCAAATCGCCAAATTGATATAGCCGCGGCCTTCCAAGAATCCATCGATCAAGCGGTATCCAAGTCCATTTACATCGACGAACAACTGCGAGAAGCAATGCGTGATATCTACCTCTATGCTTGGAAGAAAAAGTTGAAGTCGACCTACTATTGCTTCATCGACAAAGTAATAAAAGGCGAGAAGTACACTTCTAAAGTAAATAAACGAGGCTCTCGTGTTGGATTTGGAAGCTCAAAAAAATCGAATTCTACTCCTGTTGAAGTTGCAGACAATACAACAAAACAAGTAGAAGAAGGCCATGCTGATTTGATTCTACAAGCACGTGAGAAGTTTGGGGATCAACGCGTCGAAGAAGTTCTTCAAGCCGATGAAAATGCGTGCCCAACCGATCCACTATTGCGAAAAATTTGCCCAAGCTGTGAATAGTATCATTCCTGATTAATCCTTAAGCATTCAAGCCATTCATCCCGCCATAGGTGAATGGCTTTTTTATTTCGCTTGAGTTCCACTAATAATTATTCATATTAGGAGCACTCAAGTTTTAAAGAGGACTCTATGAATATTGAAGATTTCAGAAACTACTGCCTAAGCTTTGAAGGGGTAACGGAAGAATTTCCCTTTGGGGAAGAAACATTAGTGTATAAAGTACTGGGTAAAATGTTTGCCTTAGCTACCATCGAAGACTTCAACCGTGTGAACTTAAAATGTGACCCTGAATATGCCGTTCAACTTCGAGAGGCCCACGAGGATATCACCGCAGGTTGGCACATGAATAAAAAGCATTGGAACAGTGTGTATACTCAATCTGCTCTTTCCGATGAGCTCATAAAATCACTCATCGATCATTCCTATGAATGTGTAACTAGTAAGATGTCGAAGAAAGATAGAATGAGCTTGGGCTTAGACTAGCGAAATGCGAATTATGCCGAGGCATTGTCTTTTTTACGCACAAAACGGCCCAGCATCTTCTTCAAAAATTTAGTGAAGAATTCACGTTGGCCAAAAATGACCCCATAAAAGTAGAGTAATATGTTATAAATGGGGAAGATTGTGAGGAGCCAGACCAATGTTTTAAACCAAAACGAGTGCTCATCAGTAATGCCTAAAAGGTCGAATACGAAGCGCCGTGCAAACAGGGAAGTGAATCCGGTGCAAGCAAATACAAGTAAGATCAAAAATAGCTGTAAACTATTTTCGATACCCCATCTTTCTTTGAGCTTATCAATTATGCGCATTAAAAAAATTTTACCTTTATTAGTTCGTGGCTTAAAACATTAAGTATTAATTAGCTGACCAAAGTTAATTAAATACTAAACAAGTGTTGTCGATAATTTAATTGCAATTACACGGCCCACCGTTTAGTTTCAGCAGAATTTAGGAAGGACAAAGAATTAGATTAGTTTCAGTTTGGGGATAAAAAAATACCTTATAGAGTGTATTGGCACGTTTTTTCTTGTACTTGTGATAGGGGTATCTACAAATCCCATCGCTATAGGCTTTACACTAAGTGCTCTTATTTATGTAGGAGCTTTGATTTCGGGAGCGCACTTCAACCCAGCAATTAGTTTAGGTGCATTCTGGCTCAATAAACTATCCATCAAAGAATTTGGTGGGTATGTATTAGGTCAGACTATCGGAGCTATGCTTGCTGCGGTAACTGTTCTAATGTTATCGAGCTTGGTTTTTTATGTGGAAGCGCCCTTAAACTCTACATTCTACCAGCAGCTTACTATTGAAGTCCTGCTCTCTTTTGTGCTCGTATTAGTTGCCCTTACAGCTTGGATTGGCAAGCCATCCAATAAGAGTGTAGCCACTTATGCATTCATCATGGGGTTTTCATTTGCAGCCTTAACCATGGCCGGTGAAAGCATCTCGGGTTCGGTATTCAACCCAGCCCTATCTATAGGTACCGCCATTGTTGATTTGATGTTCAATGGAGCTTCTTATTTAGACATCCCACTCTATACCGTAGGACCACTATTTGGAGCTTCGCTAGCGGCCATCGCTTACAAGTATTTCAAGCCCGATCTTATCTAACTTTGAGCACAAATTGGAAGGTACTGCCTTTCCCTACGGTGCTTTCAACCTGTATATCACTTTGATGGGCGGTGAGGATACTTTTCACTACAGCCAAGCCTAAGCCCGTTCCTCCTTTATCTCTTGAACGCGCTTTATCCGCTCGGTAGAATCGGTCGAACAATCGTTCTAAATGCTCATCACTGATACCAATACCGGTATCACTCACCGACACCTTAACCCCTTCTTTCACTTTCTTCGCAGCTACTGTAACGGTACCCTCGTTGGTGTACTTCAAAGCATTCGAAGTTAAATTCTCTATCACCTGTTCAATCTTATCCGGATCAACAAATACATTCAGGTTCTCCTCTATATCCGACACAAGTTCAATGCCCTTCTTTTCCGCAAAAGGTTTGTGCACGTGTAGGATACCCTCCACCAGTTTACCTAGCTCTACCTGCTCTCGAATGATGAAACTCGCATCATAATCATAGCGCTGTAAGGTCTTCAAGTCTTCAAACAAACGCGTTACTCTTTGAAGCTGCTTTCGAGCTACCTGTATATACTGCGCCTTTTTGGAAGCCTCTAAATTTTCGAGCTCCATCATCTCCAATGCTCCCGATATCGAATGCAGTGGGTTTCTCACTTCATGAGTGATATCAGCGAAGAACTGATTCTGCTTTTCGTTGAGCTTTTTGAGCTGTTCGGTATCAGCACGTAGGGTATCAGCCATCTGATTCAACGAACGGGCCAAGGTCCCGAACTCATCCGATCGCTTTAGATTGATCTCCCGATCTAGGTTTCCATTTGCGATATCCAAAGCTGCTTCTTTGAGGCGTAATAAGGGCTTCGACATATAGCGTGCAAAGTAAAAACTCACAATAATCACCACGAGTATGGAGCCCACCATCGCTCCATAAATCAAATGACGGATGCTCGCCTCGGCCGCATAAATGGTGCTCTTTAACTGGCTAATACGCAAGTATCGAGCCTCGGAACTGTTTTCCCCTATATATTGAAAGGCAATCAACTTGGGATACAGCTCTTCATTAATCACTACAGGAGAACCCGGCATGGCATTCAAAGAGTCCTGTAAGTCATCATTCAGATATTCACGCGCATCCACATAATCGGTTAAGGCATCGGGGATGTTTACCAATACCTGTCCTTCCGAATCGAAAAGAGCGATTTCATAACCCGTTAAATTGGATACGAAAAGTGCTTTGTCGAAGAGGTTTTCATTGGGATCCATATCCTCGAACGACTTCGCGAATACTTGTGCATCCTCCTCAAAATTCACGATGCCTTCTTCCAATAGAAAGGCACGGATACTTAAAATGGCATACGAACTGATGACGATTACGCCCAGACTTAGCAGGGTAATGTAGGTGAAAGCAAGTTTCGATTGAATATTCATGAATCTAAATACTCTCTATTGAATCCATATCCAATGCCTCGGTAGGTTTTGATGAGCTTGCCTTCGTCCTTCATTTTTAACCGTAGGTTTTTGATATGCACATCCACGGTGCGGTCGAAGATAAACTTCTCTTCATCGCTGATATGCTCTAAAATCTCTTTACGGGAATACACCAACTTCGGGTGCTTGAAAAACATTTCCGCAATAATGTACTCGGTATGTGTTAAATCAATAGGCTTCTCATTGATAAACATCTGATGGGTCTCGGTGTCTAAATACACCTGATCATATTTCAGCCAATGGGCTTTCTCGGGCTTCACCCTGCGCAACTGCGATTCCACATGCGCCTTAATCAAATTCAAACTAGCCGGCTTCTTGATGTAATCATCCGCCCCGATATTCAGGCCTTCAATTTCATCCACCTCTTCGTCACGTGCCGTTAAAAATAGCACCGGAATGTCTTGTATCACCGGATGCTCTCGAATCATCTTACAAATTTCCTTGCCATCGTGGTAAGGCACCATGATATCCAAAATAGCTAAATCAATTTCATTGGCTTTGTTTTCGATAATGGAAAAAGCTTCTTTCCCATCCTTCGCCCACATAATGTTAAAGTCGTTCAACTCTAGGAAATTAGAGAGCATTTCTCCCGACTCTAATTCATCTTCAACTAATAAAATATTTCTGCCAGCATTCATGGCACTAAATCTTTGTTATCTTAAACCTGAAAAGTACTAATATTGTAGATGGAAGTTTAACGGATTGAGAAATACTTTCATTCACTCATCGCATATTTATGACATTGAAGAATAAAACCGTTTGGATTACTGGCGCATCATCAGGCATTGGAAAGGCTTTTGCTAAAGCTTATTTCAAGGAAGGAGCCAATCTTATTTTATCCTCTCGCCGAACTGAAGCCCTTGAGGAAGTTAAAGCTGAAATCGACCCCAGCTCAGATCGCATTCAAATCCTGCCGCTCGATTTGGCTCAATCCAACACCTTCGCTTCCATAACAAAAGAAGCACTCGCGCTGTTTGGAAATATTGACGTGCTCATCAATAACGGTGGCATCAGTCAACGTTCTATTTTTGAAGAAACCGATCTAGATACCATCCGCAAACTAATGGAAGTAAACTTCTTTGGCTCGGTAGGCTTAACCAGAGAAGTACTGCCTTCTATGATTGAACAAGGCAGTGGACACATCATTGCTACCAGCAGTGTAGCAGGTAAGTTTGGCTCTAAATTCCGAACAGGCTACGCTGCCAGTAAACATGCCCTACATGGCTTTTTTGATTCCCTTCGCCAAGAGTGTTACGAGCATAACATCGCGGTGACTTTAGTATGCCCAGGTCCAATTAAAACTGACATCACCAAAAATGCGGTGACGGGCGATGGCAGTAGCTATGGCAAAATGGGTGATATGCACGAGGATGCCATGACTGCCGATGAGATGGTGGCTAACATTTGGTCACCACTTATGAATCGTAAAGAGGAAATCGTGATCGCTCCCTTAAAAATTAAGCTCGCACTCTGGATGAAGCGCTTGAATCCTAGCTTGCTCAATAAGATTCTCAAGAGCCAAAAAGTGACCTAATGCAACTCCCTAAGCGGCTCTACATCTTACTCATCACCGGCCTGTGTATGGCCTGTAGTACTTCCACTAAAGTACCCCAGCAGAGCACGCCGTCTACCGATGAGGGTGCAGCGCTAAGTTGCTCCGACCAACTCCTCTTTTATTCCGACCGCTCTGGAAATGGTGATTTATATAGCTTGAACCTCGAAAGCTTGGAGCTTTCTCTGTTTGAAGGGGATAGCCTGAGTGATGGTGCTCCGAGATATTCCCCATTCTACCAAGAAATCGTTTTTAGTCGTGAGATAAACGGACAACGAACACTGTATAAAAAGTCCCTGAGTAATGGTGAAGCTGAGTTTTTGATTAACAATCCTGCAGGCGATGAAGTCCCATCTTGGGCCCCCAACCGCAACCGTATTGTGTTCTCTAAAGAGGTGAACCCAAGTAGCTATCAACTAGTGGTGATGGAACTGGAAACCGGTTACCTCCAAGTATTACATGAAGGAGCTAACCAACCCTACCAGCCGCAATGGTCGCCTACTTCTGATCACATCGCTTTTGTACTGACCGACACCCTCCACAATGGAGATATATTCACTATTCAGGCCGATGGCACAGAAATGACCGCCATCACTAACAGTGATCGACTGCATGGCTACCCATCATGGTCGCCCGATGGGGAGAAGCTCATCTTCTATCGCTATAATGAATCCGCTGATTTATTTAGCTATCACTTAACCACTCAAGATCTGCGTCAGTTAACTTTTAGTGCTTCCAACATACTATTAGGGCGTTATTCAACGGACGGTACTTCCATTGCTTATGGGGCTGAAGTAGAGGGGAATTGGGAGTTATTTGTGATGGATGCCGATGGCAATAATAAAAGTCGCCTTACCTTGAATCCTGCTTTTGATGGCGACCCTATTTGGCTGCCCTGCCGATAAACTAGCCGAGTCGCTTTCGCTTATTGAGGTAGGCTAACAAAGCTTTATCGAAGCCTGACTCTATATCAATCTGTTCAAAATCGATTTCGAACTCTGAACAAGCCAGCTTAAACTTCTTGATATGCTCTTCCACCTTTTGGATGTAATCTTCCTTCACTTGGGCAGGTATCACTTCCACTTCACTGCCCGACTCTAGGTCTTCGAACACCACTTTACTATCGGAAAAGGCGAGTTCTCGTTCACTGCGATGTTCCAATACATTAAACAACAACACCTCGTGATTGCGATGGCGTAAATGCTTTAAGGCAGATATGAGTTCGTCGTGTTTTTGGGGCGACTCAAATAAGTCTGTGATGATAATCACCAAGCTACGGTGATTTAACCGTTCGGCCACTTCGTGAATGACCTCAGCGGTACTAGTAGTCCGTTTTTCCTCTTCCCCTTTATGCTCACGCACTAGTTCCTGCTCCAACTCAGTATAGATTTGACGCAAGTGGGCATAGGTACCTTTGGCTGGAATAAACTTCTCAATCTTAGACGAAAAAGGGATGAAGCCACAGGCATCTCGTTGGCGATGCATTAAATACATTAGGGCAGAGGCATAATGGATACCATAGCGCAACTTAGTCCACGAGCTGAAATGCTTAAACAGCATTGAACTACTCGTATCCAAAAGGGTGTAACAGCGAAGGTTGGTTTCCTCCTCATACTGCTTCACATAAAAGCGTTCTTTCTTACCATAAGCCTTCCAGTCGATATGCTTGAAATCGTCGCCCATGTTATAAGGGCGATGCTCGGCAAACTCCACACTAAAGCCGTGGTACGGACTTTTATGCAAACCCGAGATAAAGCCCTCTACAATTTTCTTGGCTCTAAGCTCAATGGAAGACAGCTTCGACAGTATTTCTGGATCAAGAATCATGCAGGAGTTTACAGACAACAAGGCTCATTTAAAAATGAGCTTTTGTAAATAGTGGCTTTACGATTTTAACCCATAGCTAACTACCATGCAGTGATTTATTTGCTAAGCACCATGCAGTGATTTATTTGCTAAGCACCATGTATACAATGCATTTACACATTAACAATTGGTTTAAATAGAGGATTTTTTATTTTGGTGAATTGTAGGTAGTACACTGAGAAAATGTATTCATATAAAATGAAAGACTAAGTACATATACCTATCCTACGAATTTGTGGATCAATTTAACTGTGCAATTGAATTCAAGTTCAAAATTGCAAAATAAGTGGTTCAACATCACCGCCTTTTTTAACACCTATATTGATATTTAAATAGAATGTTTATGAAGCTTCAAATATTGATATGAATTTATATGTTGCTCAAAATAGATTACATATGCTCTTACGACTCAAGCTAAATATTTTCACATTTAATATTGTTTAACGAGATCTTTAATCTAAATATCTATCTTAATTGCTAAACATTTAAAAACCCACTACGAATTAAACTATTTTTTGTAGTTAAGCTAAGAAATAGCAATTGTATCGTGAATCGATATTTACAGAACAATTAATATGTAAGACTTGAAGTACTCTAAGAGATTGCTAAATTTTGAAACTGAATACACATGATTTTTTGAAAGTAGACTTTAATGACTAATGAACTTCAAATAGAAGAAAACCTAATCAAGCAGCTCTCGGAGCTGAAATACACACACCGACCTGATATTGTTGATAGGAAAACGCTTGAGCAGAACTTCAAAACAAAATTTGAAGCACTAAACCGAGTTCATTTAACAGAAAGTGAATTTCTGCGTTTAAGAGAAGAAATCATTGAGACAGATGTGTTCTTAGCATCAAAGAAACTCCGAGAACAACAGTATTTCCAACGTGAAGATGGTACACCTTTACATTACACACTGGTAAACAACAAAGACTGGTGCAAGAACGACTTTGAAGTCATCAGTCAGTTGCGGATGAATACTGAAAATAGCAATCAGCGCTACGATGTAATTCTTCTTCTAAATGGTTTACCTCTTGTTCAAATAGAACTCAAACGATTGGACATTTCCCCACGAAAAGCCATGCAGCAAATCGTGGACTATAAAAACGAGCCAGGAAATGGCTATGGCAATTCACTCATGTGCTATATGCAGTTGTTCATAGTGAGTAATCGTTCCAACACCATCTATTTCGCCAATAACAAAAAACAGCATTTCCAATTCAATGCGGATGAACAGTTCTTGCCTATCTACCAGTTAGCTGACGAAAATAACAAAAAGATTCGGCACCTCGAAGACTTCACGGAGCGCTTCCTGAAAAAGTGCACGTTGGGCGAAATGATAAGCAAGTATATGGTGCTGGTGGAGACTGAGCAAAAACTTCTTGTAATGCGTCCGTACCAAATTTATGCAGTGAAAGCGATGGATGAATGCGTGAGACAGAACCGCGGGAATGGGTTTATCTGGCATACGACAGGTAGCGGCAAAACCCTGACTTCTTTTAAGGCTTCTACCCTGCTCAAAGACAATCGGGAAATTGAAAAGTGCCTGTTTGTGGTGGACAGAAAAGACCTTGACCGCCAAACACGTGAAGAGTTCAACAAATTTCAGGAAGGCAGTGTAGAAGAAAACACCAATACCGAAACCTTGGTAAGACGTTTACTTTCTACCGATTATTCCGACAAGGTAATTGTTACCACCATTCAAAAATTGGGATTGGCCTTAGTTGGTACCAACAAACGAAATTACAAAGAACGCTTAAAGCCATTAAGCGACAAACGTATGGTGTTCATTTTTGATGAGTGCCACCGTTCACAGTTTGGTGAAAACCACAAAGCCATTAAGGAGTTTTTCCCGAATGCGCAGCTTTTCGGGTTTACGGGTACGCCTATTTTTGACCAGAACACTACCCAAAAAATCCGTGAAGACCATTACGAGTATTACAAAACAACTGAGAGTATTTTTGAAAAGCAGTTACACGCCTATACCATCACGCATGCGATAGACGACCGTAATGTGCTCAAGTTCCATATCGACTACTTTAAAGGTGAAGGTTCAATACAAGCGAAACCTGGTGAAGCCATTGCACAACAGGCCGTGGCAGAAGCCATAATCAATAAACACGACAAAGCCACGAATCAACGCAAGTTCAATGCGGTGCTGGCTACTGCTTCTATCAATAACGCCATTGAGTATTACCGTTTGTTCAAGGAAATCCAGAAGCAAAAACAGGCAGAAAATCCTGATTTTGTTCCCTTGAATATCGCTTGCGTGTTTTCCCCACCTGCCGAAGGCAATAAAGACGTTCAACAGATTCAGGAAGATTTACCGCAAGAAAAGGAAGACAACAAACAGAATCCTGAAGAGAAGAAAAGAGCCTTGAAGGAAATCATTGCCGATTACAATACCCAATTCGACACCAATCACGACATCAATAATTTCGACCTGTACTATCAAGATGTGCAAAGCCGCATCAAAAATCAGAAGTACAGCAACAAAGACTATCCCCACAAAAACAAGATTGACATCACCATTGTGGTTGATATGCTGCTCACGGGTTTTGACAGCAAGTACCTGAACACCTTGTACGTGGACAAGAATCTAAAATACCACGGACTGATTCAGGCGTTTTCACGAACCAACCGTGTGCTGAACGATACCAAACCTTACGGCAATATTTTGGATTTCCGTTCGCAACAGGAAGCCGTAAACCAAGCCATTACGCTTTTCTCAGGTGAAGAAGGTGGCAAGGCCAAAGAAATTTGGATGGTAGACCCTGCGCCTGTGGTCATTGACAAATATCAAGAAGCGGTAGAAAAACTGGGTGCGTTTATGCAAGAGCACAATTTGGCGACCGAACCTGAGGAAGTGTATAACCTGAAAGGAGATGCCGCCCGTATTGCCTTTGTGAAAAATTTCAAGGAAGTACAGCGACTCAAAACCCAGCTCGACCAATACACCGATTTGGATGAAACGCAGCAAGAAGAAATTGAGAAAATCTTGCCCAAAGAAAACTTGCAGGAGTTCCGTAGCTCGTACTTAGAAACCGCCAAGCAACTGCGGGAAATACAACAAAAAGAAGGCGAAGACGCCCCCGAAGATATTCAACAACTGGATTTTGAATTTGTGCTCTTTGCCTCTGCAGTGATTGATTACGATTACATCATGAGTCTCATTGCCGACAGCACCCAAAAGAAACCTTCCAAACAGAAAATGACCAAGGCACAAGTGATTCAATTGCTGAAATCCAATGCCAACCTGATGGAAGAAGAGGAAGACCTGACGGAATTCATTGAGCAATTGGACTGGAGCAAAGGCTATTCAGCGGATGAGTTGAAAGAATTGGCTGAAACCTACAAAGTAGAGAAATACGACAAAGAGCTGGCTATGATTGCCAACACACATGGCTTACAAACGGCAGCCCTCAAAACCTTTGTAGAGAAAATCATGAGCCGAATGATTTTTGACGGAGAAAAGCTCACCGATTTATTGGAGCCGTTGGAATTGAGCTGGAAAGAACGCAGAACCAAAGAACTGGCTTTGATGGAAGACTTGGTACCGCAATTAAAAAAATTAGCCCAAGGGCGTGAAATTTCTGGATTAGCCGCTTATGAGTAACGATATGAAGTTGATACCAGAGTTGCGCTTTCCTGAATTTAAATCAAATGGGAGTTGGAAAGCGAGTAAAATAGGCTCTTTCGCTAAAGTTAGCGCGGGCGGTACGCCAAGTAGTAATGAACCAAAATATTGGGGTGGAGAAATTCCTTGGATGAATTCAGGAGAACTCAACTTGAAAAGGGTTTATGATGTAGAGAATAGAATTACTGAACTAGGCTTAAAAGAATCTAGTACGAAGAAAATCCCATCACTTTGTGTATTAATTGGATTAGCCGGTCAAGGAAAGACTAGAGGAACAGCCGCTATAAATTACATTGAATTATGTTCCAACCAGTCCATTGCCGCTATACATCCGAATCAATCGAAGTTTGATAGCGAATTCTTATTCCAAAAGGTTGATTCATTGTATCAAAAACTTAGAAGGCTATCAACAGGACAAGGTGGTAGGGGTGGTTTGAATTTGACAATTATCAGAGAAATTCAAATTCCGCTTCCATCACTTGATGAACAACAAAAAATCGCTTCCTGCCTTTCTACTTTAGACGAGCTGATAGCCGCCCACAACGATAAGCTGGACGCCCTCAAAGACCACAAAAAAGGCTTGCTGCAAAACCTTTTCCCACAAGAAGGCGAAACCGTGCCTAAGGTTCGTTTTCCTGAGTTTGAAGGAGATGGGGAGTGGGTGGAGAAGAAGTTGGGGGAAGTAGCAGAAATAAATCGTGGAAAGTCAAAACATCGTCCTAGAAATGCATCTTTCTTGTATGGTGGGAAATACCCTTTTATTCAAACTGGCGATATAAGAGAAGCTGGATTATATCTTTCAGAATTCAATCAAACCTATTCCGAAGCTGGATTAGCACAGAGTAAACTATGGAGTGAAAATACTCTTTGTGTGACGATTGCGGCAAACATTGCTGAAACAACTATTTTAAAGATTAAAGCTTGTTTCCCAGATAGCGTGATTGGCATAGTGCCAAAAGCCCAAATGACGACAGTTGTTTTTCTTCATTATCAATTTGAACTTTTTAAAACAAAGGTTCAAGGTCAAGCTCAAGGAGTGGCGCAAGCAAATCTCAACCAGAAAAAATTATCTGAAATTGCCTTTAGTTTCCCACCAACAATCCAAGAACAACAAAAAATCGCTTCCTGCCTTTCGGCTGTGGATGATCTCATCACCGCCCAGCAGGAGAAAATTGAGCAATTGCAGCAGCATAAAAAGGGTTTGATGCAGGGCTTATTTCCAAAAATTGAGAGTTAAGTATGGCAGGCATAGAACATTATTCATTTTCAAACTTAAGTGATTTTGTCGATCATTTGCGTGAACAAGAAAAAAAGGTCCATTTGCTTTTCGCCTACAACGGAACAGGCAAAACCCGACTTTCTATGGATTTCAGACAAGCCGGAAAAAGCTTTGATGATGATGGAAATGTACTGGCTAGAGACACTTTGTATTTCAATGCCTTTACAGAAGACTTATTCTATTGGGACAATGATTTAGATAATGATACAGAGAGAGTTCTTAAAATAAACCAAGACTCTAAATTCTTTGAAGGTCTTCCAGAGTTAGAAATGGAAAACAGAATCAGGCCTTTGCTAAGACTGTTTTCAGATTTTGATTTTTTCATTGACTATACCAATTGGCACATCATGTTCACTAGGGAAGAACGTGTGGAAGAAAAAACGATTAAGCATGAATACATCAAAGTTTCACGTGGGGAAGAAAGGCTGTTTATTTGGTGCTTTTTTCTTGCTATTGTTCAATTAGCCATCGACAAGCAAGAAGCTTACGATTGGGTTAATTACATCTATATCGATGACCCTATTTCATCTTTAGATGACCACAATGCAATTTCCGTTGCACATCATTTAGCCCAAATGTTAAAGTCAGAAGGGAATGATATAAAAACGATCATTTCAACCCATCATGCTCTGTTCTTCAATGTGCTTTGCAATGAATTCGGTAATGCAAAAAAGTTCCTTATAAAAAGGGCGAGTGACGGGTATACTTTAAAAACAACAACTGATTCTCCATTTATATATCATATTTCTCTAATTCAAGAATTAAAAAAAGCGGAAGAAGAAGATAGGCTATACACCTTCCATTTTAATGTTTTGAGAACTATTCTTGAAAAAGCTGCGAATTTTCACGGCTACTCAAAATTTTCAGACTGTATGGAAATAGACGGAGATGACGACGAAAGAACCCTGCATTCAAGATTAGTTAATATTATGAGTCATGGAGCATATTCATTATTTGAACCCGTGGAAATGATTGAAGAGAACAAAGGATATTTCAGAAGCATCTTCAACAACTACTTAAGTAATTATAAATTCAACGAATTGTTATTCACAGAAGAAAATCCAGAACCGTTAGTATGACACAACAAAACCAAGATCAATTAGGGAAAACACTTTGGGCAATCGCGGATAAGTTGCGTGGAGCAATGAATGCGGATTCGTTCCGTGATTACATGCTATCATTTCTGTTTTTACGCTACCTCTCGGCCAACTACGAAGAATCCGCCAAAAAAGAATTAGGTTCAGATTATCCAATACTAGGTAAAGATGACGGCCGCACCGCTTTAGCACTTTGGTATGAAACTAATGCAGAAGATGTGCCTGAGTTTGAAAAGCAGATGCGTAGGAAAGTGCATTATGTAATCAAACCCGAGCATTTATGGAGTAACATTACCGAACTCGCAAGAACACAAAACTCTGATTTGCTCATTACCTTAGAAGAAGGATTCCGTTACATAGAGAACGAATCGTTCGATAATTCCTTCCAAGGCTTATTTTCAGAAATCAATTTGAACTCTGAAAAGCTGGGTAAAACGCCTAAAGATAGAAACAGGAAATTATGTACCATCATCCAAAAGATTTCGGAAGGGATTGCAGAATTTTCAACAGATACCGATACACTGGGCGATGCTTATGAATATTTAATTGGTCAGTTTGCTGCGGGATCAGGAAAGAAAGCGGGAGAGTTTTACACCCCACAACAGATTTCAACCATACTTTCAAAAATCGTCACCCTTGATAGCCAAGATCCATCCACCGGACCAAAACAAAAGCTGGACAAAGTTTTAGACTTTGCTTGTGGTTCGGGTTCATTGCTCCTAAATGTGCGGAATCAGCTTAAAAAGCAAACTAATGGCGTAGGTACTATTGGTAAAATTTACGGTCAGGAAAACAACGTGACCACTTACAACTTGGCACGTATGAACATGCTCTTACACGGCATGAAAGACTCTGAGTTTGAGATTTACCACGGTGATACCTTAAAAAATCAATGGGACATTTTAAACGAGATGAACCCATCCAAAAAAACAGAATTTGATGCCATAGTTGCTAACCCGCCATTCAGCTTGCGTTGGGAACCGAATGAAGCAATGGGTGAAGACTTCCGATTCAAAAGTTACGGGCTTGCTCCAAAATCAGCTGCTGATTTTGCATTTTTGCTTCACGGATTTCACTATCTGAGTAATGAAGGAACCATGGCTATTATTTTACCGCATGGCGTACTCTTCCGTGGCGGTGCAGAAGAACGCATTCGAACTAAGTTACTCAAAGACAATCATATTGATACTGTGATTGGTTTACCTGCCAACTTGTTTTACTCAACTGGTATTCCTGTTTGTATTCTTGTCTTGAAAAAGTGCAAAAAAGAAGATGATGTACTTTTCATTAATGCTAGTGAACACTATGTAAAAGGAAAACGCCAAAATTCTCTGAATGTCGACAACATCAGTAGCATTGTTGATACTTATAAAGATCGTCCGGATGAAGTAGAACGTTATGCTCGACGTGTTTCCATGCAAGAAATTGAAAAGAATGGATACAACCTTAATATTTCGAGATATGTAAGTACCGCAGAACCTGAGAAGCAAATAGACTTAGATAAGGTAAACGAACGTCTGGCATCACTCGAAAAACGAATTCAGGCTAAGACAAACGAACACAATGAATACCTGAAAGAACTAAATTTAAAAACAATATAAGTGGGGGATATATAGAACAAAAACTATGAAACTCAGGCTTCACCTCTTTGCAAAGTACTCTCAGCGGAATAGACATACACCCTAACCCAATCCCAAACAATACTTTAGTATTGCAGGCGTTGTTGGTCAAACTAAGGGATACCCCTCATGAAATTTATTGCCGTTTTCATCACACTAGCATGCATAAACCCGGTTCAAGCTCAGCAACAATTTAATCTCCAAGCCCAAGCTTATGATCTAGGGGTAATGCCAATGGTGGAGTTCCAAACATCACATAACGAACAATGGGATTTCATCTATAGAGCCGGGGTGTTGGTGGCTGAGGAAAACAACTGGTCTCCTGCAGACGAAGTAAAAAGTAGAGGCGTGGGGGTTGGCTTTGGCTTGCTCCGAAAGGCAATAGGTTGGGGGCAGCTCCAATTGCAACTTAGTACCGACTTTTGGTATCGAGAAGTAACTCAACAAAACGAACAAATAATTTGTCCTATAGCCCCTCCTTGCTTCAACAGTTCGTACAATACCGATTCACAGATGCTTACCATATTACCTTCGGTGGGGCTCCATTATGTACTACCTATTCATGACCGTTTTCAGTTGGTGCCCAATGCCGCCTTCGGCTATCAGCACAATGTATTCCCAAAGGGAGCATCGATCCCAAATTCCACCATACTCACTGCCGGAATAAAAATTGGATATCGGATATAACCACTGAAAATCCCGATCCGCCAATTGGGGAACGGGATGACGACAGCAGGTAGTTGGAACTAGGGTCTTTCGAAAGGACTACTAGTCTTTATTTTTACCAATTTCTCAAAGGAAGAACAACCTAAGATTCCCTGTCTGACGAACCATCGGTATCTATTTATATCAACGCCTTTACTTCGTATCCGATGGGAGGAGTTTGGAATCTTATTGACCTTTTGTACACTTTTGGGTCAAGCCAAAAGTGTAGTCATTTCACTACATCTAAGTACTGCTATCATTTGATATTTTTTGAGTTACACATATCCTCCGTTCATAATAAGTTAGAGAGCTCAATAAGCATCACCTTACAAAGATCCTGATCCGCCAATCGGGGAACGGGATGACGACAACAGGAGAAAGAGAAGCTGGAGCTTCTAGAATGCATTCCCAACGAGGACGTTGGGAACAAGAGCAAATGCTTAGGCTTTTATCAACGCTTCGTGCAACAACCCTTTTGCAAATTCACAGCCAACTTAAGATCCTGAATCAAGTTCAGGATGACGACTTGATTGGTTGACTGGTTCCTCGGTAACAGAAAAGTGTTAATGCCCTGAAATACTTTATTTGCCCCCATCATCTCCAGCGTTAGAATTGAGCAGGAATCGCCTTCATTTTGCATAGCGTCAGAGAAGCAGAACATGCGCCGATTCCGACAGCTGTCGGGGTGGTGTAACTCCCCTTTTGTCCACACAAAAGGGGAAAAGAAAGAGAAGCTGGAGCTTCTTGAATGCATTCCCAACGTGGACGTTGGGAACGAGAGCAATTAGGGTCTTTCGAAAGGACTACTAGTCTTTATTTTTACCAACTTTTCAAAGGAAGAACAACCTAAGATTCCCTGTCTGACGAACCATCGGTATCTAATTATATCAACGCCTTTACTTAGTATCCAATGGGAGGAGTTTGGAATCTTATTGACCTTTTGTACACTTTTGGGTCAAGCCAAAAGTGTAGTCATTTCACTACCTCTAAGTATTGCTATCATTTGAGATCATTCGAGATTGTAATCACCCTAGCCCTTATTTAACTAGTTGACAATACGAACGTAATAACGTACGTTATCTATTCCAGTCTGAACAAATCTCTTTTCTATGAAAACATTAACAGCAACCCAAGCTCGAAAAGACATCTATAAATTACTAGATGAAGCGTCTGAAACACATCAGCCCATCCAGATTACGGGTAAGCGATCAAATGCGGTGCTTATTAGTGAAGAAGATTGGCGGTCTATTCAAGAAACTCTTCACTTATCCTCTATTCCTGGAATGCAGGAGTCGATTGTAGAGGGATTAAATACACCTTTAGAAGAAACCGAAGAAGACCTTGACTGGTGAGCAACTATCGACTCGTTTATACCAAACAAGCTCTAAAGGATGCTAAAAAAGCAGCGTCTTCAGGGTTGAAACCCAAAATTCAACATCTACTAGCGCTTATTGAAGTGGATCCATTTTCAGAATACCCACCTTACGAAAAGTTGGTAGGCAACTTAGAAGGAGCCTATTCAAGAAGAATAAATATCCAGCATCGCTTAGTGTACCAAGTGTATGAACAGGAGAAAGTTGTCAAAATAATCAGAATGTGGACCCACTACGATTAATCAAAGTAGGCTAACTACTTTTACCCTTTTTCTACTGCATAGAATCAAAATAGGATTTCGGATATAATCACTGAAAATCCCGGTCCAACAATCAGGGAACGGGAGCAAATGCTTAAGCATTTATCAACGCTTCGTGCAACAACACTTTCGCACATTCATAGCCAACTTAAGATCCTGAATCACGCATCACTTCGTTCTGCTGTTCAGGATGACGTCTTGATTGGTTGGCTGGTTGCTCGGTAACAGAAAAGGGGAAGAGAAAGAGAAGCTGGAGCTTCCAGAATGCGTTCCCAACGAGGACGTTGGGAACAAGTGTAGGATTTCTAGAAATTCATTCAACCTTACTAACTACCTACAACAAAAAAGGCTACCGCGTAAAACAGTAGCCTTTTTCTATAATTCTATGAAGCCTATTATTTCTCGGAGGCCATATAGTAGAGCTGAATGATTTTCAGCTCATCATAGCCGATAGTTTTATTCAGCTCATCGTAAACCGGGCGTAGCATTAAAGGCCCCTTCTTCTTGAAGGCTTTCAACACTTGATCGCGTTGGCGTAGCGATAAACTTGAGGCATTCAACAAACCTTCTAAACGAAGTTCATTGCCAGCATCTAAGAAATCTTTCAGGTGTTTTAAGATGGTCATGTCTTTCACGCCATGCTCTTCCGCAAGAAGTTCAATGCTTTGTCCGGCGTTAAAAGCCTCGCCAATCACTTCATACTTCTCACCAATCTTCTTAGTGGCTACTACCTTTTTCTCGAGCGATTTCTTTCGCTCTTCTACTTTGTGCTCGGCCGCGTACTTCTTCACCACGCCAATAAAAGCATCGCCATACTTCTCCTTCTTCACATTCCCTACCCCATATAATGGATCGAGACTTTCCTTGCTTTGAGGGAAGAAATAAGCCATCTCAATTAAAGTCGTATCTGGGAAGATACTGTAAGGCGGGATGTCCTGTTCGTCGGCCAATTCTTTTCGTTTCAATCTCAACAGATCGAAAAGGGCGGCATCATGTTCATTTTCAATTTCAGATGAGGTACGCACAACCGCCTCGCCTTCCAACGAAGTCTTAGAACGGTCGAGTGTTCCAAATACATTTTCGGAACCATCTAACACAGCCAGCGCCGACTTCTCGAGCTTTAAGCTACCGTGTTCGCCCTTACTGATATAATCTTGGCGAATTAACAGCTTCGAGATTTGCATCCATTGATCTTTCGACCAGTCGATACCAATGCCATAAGTTGAAAGCTCATCATGACTGTTTTCCATCACTTTCTTCGCCTTCGAACCACGTAAGATATCTGCAATATGACCTGCACCGAATTTCTCTCCACTTCGGATAATTGTGCTTAAGAACTGCTGTGCTTGAATAGTCAAATCTTCCACTTCATCATCTACCGATAGGCAATTGTCGCACATGCCACATTCCTCTTTAGGGTAGTTTTCCCCGAAGTAACTCATCAATGGCTTACGTCTACAATCGGTAGTCTCTAAATACTTCACTAGGTCTTTTAAGTGCTTTTCAGCCACTTCTTTTTCTTGACCCTGCTTTTTGTTGATGAAGTATCGGATTTTCTGCGTATCGGATGAGCCGTACAACAACAAACAATCGGAACGCAATCCATCACGGCCTGCTCTACCAATTTGCTGGTAGTACGATTCTATGTTCTGCGGCATATCATAATGAATCACAAACCGTACGTTCGGCTTGTTGATACCCATACCAAAGGCAATGGTTGCCACAATAATGGATACATCGTCTTTAATGAAAGCGCGTTGATTCCCCGCGCGCATACCATCGCTTAAACCGGCGTGGTAGGGCTTCACTGAATAACCTTCATCCTCTAATGCTTCGGCAAGCTCATCCACTTGGCGCCGAGAGAAACAGTAAATAATACCCGACTGCTTCTTTCTAGTAAAGAGGTAATCCAACAACTGGTTCATTGGATCTTTTTTATCCACTACTTTCAAGAACAGATTTTCACGATCGAAACTCGAAATAAACTCTTCGGAATCATCAAACTTCAGGATGCTCTTGATATCCTGTTGAACACGTGGAGTAGCCGTTGCCGTTAGTGCCACACATACTGCTTCTGGGAAGTCTTCGCGAAGCTTAGCAATCTGGCGGTACTCGGGTCTGAAATCATGCCCCCACTCAGAAATACAGTGCGCCTCATCAATGGTGAGGCAATCTACTGTTAAGTTATTCAGCATTTCCCGAGTCTTATCCATCATCAAGGTCTCGGGTGCTACGTATAGCAATTTTACTTTGCCCGACTTCACTTTCCGCACGTTGAAGTCGTACACATCATGGCTTAACGAGCTGTTCAGATACACGGCATCAATTCCATACTCTCTAAGCTGCTCTACCTGATCCTTCATCAAAGAAATCAGAGGCGAGATCACAACCGTCAACCCATCAAATAAAAGTGCGGGTATCTGGTACACAATAGATTTACCCCCACCTGTTGGCATAATTACCAATGCATCTTTTCGGTCTAAGATTTGGGTAATCGCCTGCTCTTGTTGAAGTCTAAAATTATCGTACCCAAAGGTGTCTTTAAGTACTTGCCTAGCCTGATCTATCATTAATGGTCTTGTGTGCTTTTGCTCAAATTCTATTTTGTTTAAAGATATCCATCTCAGCACTAATAAGTGAAGGTTAATATCTTGTTGGCTGAACTAATTTCATTTTTAAAACGAATAGAGTTTATCTATACTCTACAATCGTATAAGATTATCCCTTGGAAGGGCTTACAGGCAGTGCTAGATTTATCAATCAACGCAACAATTCATCCATAATTGGTAATTAACTATGCTTGGTATCGATGCCCTAGATATTGTAATCGGACTTTTGTTCGTATATCTGCTCTTCAGCCTTTTTGTGACCATCCTTAATGAAATCATTTCTAGTCTATTTCAAATTCGAGGAAAGGAACTACAATTTGTGATAGATGTGATGATCACCCAACCATTACGCGAGAATTTCTATAGTCACCCACGCATCAAAGCCTATAGCAAGCGTTCCCTATTGAGGCGTTTGAAGAATCCCCTTCCGGATAACAAAAAGAAGCCCCGCCCAGACAAAGAAATACTACCCTCATCAATATCGCCCAAAGACTTCGCGCAGATCTTATTGGACATGTGCATCAGCGACATTGAAGCAAAGTCGGAAAAACCTCTCGAGGATATTAACTATGATGATATCATTGCTTACTTAAACACGCTGGAAAAAGAGCAATCTTCCATAAACGAAATCACATTCTTGAAATCTAGGGTAGAGGAAGCGCGCATCAACTATGAGCTCATCCGCAAAGAATCATTGAGTTGGTACACTCATTTGGTATCGGAATTGGAAGACTGGTACGAAGACATGATGAGTTACGCCAGTGAGTGGTATAAACGTAAACTGCGGTTCATACTCATTGCTTTGGGCTTTGTAGTGGCGATTATTTTCAATGTGAATACCTTCAACGTAGTTGAAAACTTAGCGAACGACCCTGAAGCACGAGCTTTAATTGTTCAACAAGCCGAGCAGTTTATAGAAGACTATCACACCGTAGATGGAAAGGTGGTGGCTAAAAGTGATTCTGCAATGATGGAGTTTGCGAATACGGCAGAGGTGAATTTGTTTTTGCAGAACAAACGAATAGAGTTGTTGGCTTCGCCCGATTCAGCGAAAGTGGATAGCATCTTGAGAGCTCAATACCCCACATTGAATACCATTGATTCGCTGAGTACCCAAACTCGGTACTTGGTAGAGAAGCAGTTTGCCGAAGCGACCTCTATCCTTGGCTTAGGCTGGGAGAATACGGATAAACCATCAGGGTTTATGGGCTATATAAAGCAACTCCTAGGCTGGTTCATTACCGCATTGGCAATCAGCCTAGGAGCTCCTTTTTGGTTCGATATGCTCAACAAAGTGGTGAACATTCGAAGGGCCGTTCAAGAGAACAAACGAAGTACCTAAGGGATTACTTACTTAGGTACAGGCTCTTGAACTCGAATGGCTTTTTGAAGTGCTCATCGTTGAAGTCTTTTGCGAAGTAGATACTTTCGCCTGTCGACTTCATTTCTGGTCCGAGCTCTTTTTTCACCCCAGGGAATTTATCGAATGGGAATACCGGCTCTTTAATCGCCCAACAATCCAGTTTCGATTCTAGGTCGAACTCAGAGAGCTTAGCACCTAACATCACCTTCACCCCAATGGCTGCCTCGGGGCGTTGTGTTGCTTTGGCTAAGAACGGCACCGTACGGGTAGTTCGTGGGTTCGCTTCAAGCACGTATACTTTCTCATCTTTCACAGCATACTGCACGTTCAAGAATCCTTGAATTTCCATGGCCGCTGCAATCTTCTCTTGGTACTCTTCGATTTTAGCAATCACTTCATCACTCAGCGAATATGGAGGCAGTACTGCGGTTGAATCGCCTGAGTGTACCCCCGCTGGCTCGATGTGCTGCATCATCCCAGCAATGTGAAGTTGCTCGCCATCGTATACCGAATCAACATCCACTTCAACGGCATGCTCTAAGTACTTATCAATAAGGAAGGCGTTTTCAGGATGCGTTTTCAGGATACGACCCACATAACGCTTTAGCTCTTCCTCTTTTACGGCAATTCGCATGCCTTGTCCACCTAATACATAACTTGGGCGAATCAGCACTGGGTATCCAATTCTGTCGGCGATCTTAAGCGCTTCTTCTTCGTTGAAGGCCGTTCCGTACTCTGGGAAAGGGATATCAAGCTTGATCAGTAGGTTCGAGAACTGTCCACGATCTTCGGCGAAGTCAATCATCTCGAAGTCGGTTCCAAAAATCTTGATGCCTTCTTTCAGGAATCGCTTCCCTAATTTAAGCGCTGTTTGGCCACCCACCTGAATAATCACACCTTCAGGCTTTTCATGCTCGATGATATCCAACACTCGTTCCCAGTACACAGGCTCAAAGTAGAGCTTGTCGGCAACATCGAAGTCGGTGGATACCGTCTCTGGGTTACAGTTAATCATGATGGCTTCGTAGCCCATCTCTTTGGTAGCAAGCACAGCGTGTACACAGCTGTAATCGAACTCAATTCCTTGTCCAATTCGGTTCGGACCACTTCCAAGTATCACTACTTTCTTACGATCGGTTACTTCACTCTCGTTTTCCCCTTCATAAGATGAGTAGTAGTATGGTGTTTGTGCTGGGAACTCAGCCGCACAAGTATCTACCAACTTGAATACAGGCTTCAGTCCTAGACTCTTACGCTTCTCACGTACTTCATCTTCTGTTACTACTCCGTTACTCTTACTCAGTAACCAAGCAATTTGAGTATCCGAGAAGCCAGCTTGTTTCAACTCATACAAATCGTCTTTTTCGATGGTTGCGAGCGACTGTCCTTCCGTTCTATTCTCAAGCGATACCATGTACCTGATTTGCTGTAGGAACCATGGATCTACTTTGGTGATATCCGCTATTTCTTCTACCGATGCTCCTAATTTGAAGGCATTTCGGATTTGAAGCGAGCGATCCCAATAGGGTTTCTTCAAACGCTCGCTCACATGCTTACGATCTAGCTCTTCGTAGCCGTCTGCTCCTAAACCATCACGGCCTACTTCCATCGACTGCCATGCTTTGTTGAGTGCCTCTGGGAAGTTACGCCCGATGCTCATCACCTCTCCTACCGCCTTCATCTGTGTTGAAAGCTCTTCGTCGGCTCCTACAAACTTATCGAAGTTGAAACGAGGCACTTTACATACCACATAATCGATACTTGGTTCGAAACATGCCGATGTGGTTCCTGTAATCTGATTCTTTAATTCATCAAGGGTATACCCAACTGCGAGTTTGGTAGCCACTTTTGCAATAGGATATCCCGTTGCTTTTGAAGCTAACGCCGAAGAACGACTTACACGTGGGTTAATCTCAATCGCCACAAATCGATCGCTTCCCGGCTCCATGGCAAACTGAACATTACATCCACCTGCAAAGGTACCGATAGAGCGCATCATCTTGATGGCCGCATCTCGTAAAATCTGTAGCTGCTTGTCGGTGAGTGTTTGCGTAGGCGCTACGGTTACCGAATCGCCCGTGTGAACACCCATAGGATCCATGTTCTCAATAGAGCAGATAATCACTACGTTGTCGTTGGCATCACGTAGAAGCTCCAACTCATATTCTTTCCAACCGAAGATACATTCTTCAATCAACACCGAGTGTACCGGACTCATTTCTAATCCACGGAGTACCTTTTGGTCGAATTCGTCTTCATTCCATACGATACCGCCACCGGCACCCCCCATGGTGAATGAAGGACGGATTACAATCGGTAAACCACCAAGCTCTTCTTTAATCTCTTTCGCATCTAACAGCGACTCAGCTTGTCTACTTTTACACTGCTCAATTCCAATTTCTTCCATCTTATCACGGAATAACTGGCGGTCTTCGGTAAGCTCAACCGCGTCTATATCCACCCCGATAATCTGAATTCCATTGGCTTCCCAGAACCCTTCTTTTTCGAGATCGCGCGCTAAGTTTAGCCCTGTTTGTCCACCCATAGTTGGTAGTACCGCATCTGGCTTTTCTTTAGCTACAATCTCTTTGATGGAATCGGTGGTCATCGGCAACATGTAGATCGAATCTGCCATGATGGGATCCGTCATAATTGTTGCAGGGTTAGAGTTGATAAGCACGATTTCATACCCTTCCTCTTGCAGTGATTTACAAGCTTGAGTTCCTGAGTAATCAAACTCGCACGCTTGACCAATTACAATAGGACCAGAACCGATGATGAGAATTTTGTTAATGTCGTTACGTCTAGGCATTTCAGTACTTTTTAAAAAAGTTAAATTTCTTGGTTTCTTTGGTTATTGGAGCGCTTAGGCCTTGTGCTTTTTAATCAGGTCAATAAACTGATCAAACAAGTAGGCTGAATCGTATGGTCCCGGTGAAGCCTCAGGGTGATACTGCACTGAGAAGCCTGGGAAGTTCTTGAATTTCAGCCCTTCAATGGTGCCATCATTTAAGTTGATGTGAGTCACTTGAGCTACTTTCTCATCTACGCTACCTTCTACTACTCCGAAACCATGATTTTGAGTAGAAATTTCAACGAGTCCAGTATCTAAGTTTTTAACAGGATGGTTTGCTCCTCGATGGCCTACAAACATCTTTCCAACTTCGATGCCTTCACTTAGCGCCATTAATTGATGCCCTAAGCAAATTCCAAACATCGGCTTTCCAGTAGACTTCGCATACTCAACAATCTCGAGTGCATACTCGGCAGTAGCATTTGGATCGCCCGGGCCATTGCTAAAGAAGTAGCCATCGGCATTCCATTCTTTCACTTCTTCTAAGCTCGTTTTAGCTGGGAATACTCGAAGCGTACACCCTCTGTCTCGCAGGTTGTTGATAATGTTTTGCTTAATCCCATAGTCGAAAGCAGCCACTTTAAGTCCACCTTCGCCATGAACTGTTTGGGCTTCTTCTCTACATACTTTTGATGCGAGCTCAAGACCAGCCATATCTTCCCAGTCTTTTGCCATCTGCACTAATTTGTCTTCATCTAGTTCAGTAGATGAAATTACGGCGTTCATCACACCCTTTTCACGGATATGACGTACTAGTTTTCTTGTATCTACCCCAGAGATACCCACTACTTCATTATCCTCAAGGTATTCTTGAAGGCTACGGTCGGCCATTGGGTTGCTAAACTCCCAAGAAAAAGCTCTGGTGATGATACCTGCAACCATCACCTTTCTGGCTTCATCATCTCTTGCCATAGTACCATAGTTCCCAATATGAGGATAGGTCATCATCATTAACTGACCGTGGTAACTTGGGTCTGTAAAGATTTCCTGATAGCCCGTCATGGAAGTGTTAAAACAAAGTTCACCGCCAGTGATACCTTCATGACCTACGGCCCATCCGTGAACCACGGTGCCATCACTAAGTGCGAGAATTGCTTTTTTTCTAGGATAAAGTGACATAAACGTTTTTTGATTTTTGCTGGTGCGAGGTTAATGACGTTGAACAGAGCGGAGTCCACCCCTTCCAAATTTTGATTGTGGAAAGGCGACGGACAAGAAGTAAAAAAGTGGTAGTGAAAAAGAAGGTAAGTCTTAGATAAAAACTCAAAAAAAATCCGACTACGGAAACCGTGTCGGATTTAAAACTGATATGAGTAAACAGAAATGGCATCAATTGCACATCCATTTTATTAAGGTGTGCGCTGCTGATTTATCAAAGCTATAGATTGCTGACACTTTTATTCTGTTCGAGCTTTGTTCAAAGTTCCACGAAGATAAGGAACCAGCGATTTCTATTCAACGCAGTTCCGCTTTTTATTCTGCTTTTTACCAATCTTCATCTATAGGGGACACTCCTTCAAAGTGTATCACATATTCACCATAGATAGGATCGTAATAATGACCGTTTTCTTTGTAGTCGGCATTCCACTTCTTACTGCCATTCTCGCCCAGTTCATATAAATACGGCGATATCTTAAGACGTTCTAGATGCCAACGCCCTTCTTCCCCGGATGGAATTTCTTCGCCATTTCCATATAACATGAGTCCACCATCGGCATATACCTCGTGCTGCGGACTCGTTTCTCTATATTCATGGCTTACATTCATCACTTTGTGCCCAATTTCATGAGCGACTGTTCTTCTGAATCTGTCTGGGCGCGCCAAATTACTAATAGTGATCACACCTCTATATGGTTTTGGGATGGTGCCCGGATAGGAATACGATGGGAAGGAAAGTCCGCCAGTTCGCACTGTTTGCATCATCCAATTTCGCCCTTCGGCCACGGTAAGAAATGGATAGAATACATCTTGAAGAGCCACTAAGTAAATGGTTCTATCACTGTCTTCAGTTTCTTCCACGATATGCTCAAAAGCCTGCTTAGTTTGCTCGGTTAATTCTGCAGGGTTTCGATAGCTGTGCTCATACATATTTGCATAACCCGTGGTTGGAATACCCGGCACCTTATTGGCTTGAATTGCTAGAAATTTGGGGTCGATCTCACCCTGCTTAATCCAGAGTAGATTAATCTGAACATCCGTAGGCTTAAATATTTCTTTAGCCGCTACAAAGCTTTCAATCATGTTATCCATGGTCACTTTGTTGAATGCATCATCAAAGTTTGACGGGAAATAAATTCCTACATCCATGGTTAATTTACCCGGTACTATATCGCTGTTGATGCTATCTACTTTGCTTGTAAGCACTTCTTGCCACTTAACCGGTTCCACATCCGATTTTACTTCTGACTTATCGCCTGTAGTACACGAAATCATTAAAATTGCCACGAGTAGCGTGTTCAATATTCCCTTCATTACCTATTCCCTTATGTTAGTTTTTGAGGAAGGTAGCACATGGCAACCAATTCAAAAAATGGATTTTTAGTATTATTTAGCGTCTTTTACAATCAATTTAGAAACAAGTACTTCCTTTAATTATATTTATCGAATTCTTTAAAGAGCATAATTTTTTATATCGTGTTCACAAACCCCAAACAACTCTATCTATTATGAAAAAAGCATATTCTTCCCTCATTCTATTGTTCGCCCTGCTGATTTCAACTCATGCTGTTGCGCAGGAAAATCAAATGCACGCTGGTGCAGGTCTGGTTTATGGCAATGAAGTCGAAAAATTCGGTGTAAACCTGAATGGGTACTATACCATCACATCTGAGTTTAGAATTGGCGCTACTATTAACATTTTCTTCCCTGAAAGTGAAACCTTTGGAGGCAACGACTTCAAATCTCAGTTTACAGGCATCAACTTTGATGGTAATTATTTCTTTTACCGTGAGAATGAGTTGAACGCTTACGGTTTAGCCGGAATTAATATCCTACGTGGTAAAGTAGAAGTAAATAACGATTCTGAAACCGACTCTGAGGTTGGCCTTAATCTAGGCGCCGGTTTAGAGTATGCTTTAGATTTCGGTAATCTATTCGGTGAGTTGAAGTTTGCAGGCCTTGGTGGCGATGCCGATCAACTCGTATTGGGTGCAGGTGTAAGATTCAACCTGTCCAATTAAACCAATCTTTTGATAAAGCCCCTAACTTCAGGGGCTTTTTTATTTAGCTGAATCTTTTGTGGCAGCAATCACACTTCCGGTCATCACACTCAGCCCTCCGACTAAGCCCCCAATCAATCCCGTAATCAATACCACCAATAAAGGACTTCCTACGTTCAACATCGTAGCAATGCGCTCAGCCAAAATTCCGTCATTCGCCAAGTGAATATATAAAGCTTGTGCTCCCCATAGCAGAAACATGGCCGCAAAACCCATTCCGAATGCTTTTCCTGCATGTTCTTTGTAAAACAGCCCTAGAAAAAGACCGGCTACCGCAATTACCCACCATGGCAGTACAAGGTTAGCTAGAAAGGCGAGTAAGATATAAAGTGTAATTAATTTCATAATACGATTGCTAAAAAAAGGTTCTCAGATTCTACTTTTTGGGAGATAATTCCACGCTATAACTGTATTCAGTTGGTGCTTCTTTATGCAAGATGAGCTCAAAATGCTTCCCTGTTCTCCAAGCTTCTAGCATATTATCATAATATGGGGAGCCCGGATTCCCAGATGGTCCACCGGGATACACGCCATAACCTCTAACTTCGGGCCCTAATTCTATCACCATTCTCCACGATGGGCCAAAACCATCTCTGGTTGCATTCACCGACTCCGACGAACCTCCCGATATCACGTTTTGATCTCCAAAGCCAGGGATATAAGAGATGTGTTCAATATCATTATTCATTTGGTATCCCCACTTCCATCTATCTGTTACTTCTTCTCCCAAACTAGAGTAGATATTCGCAATCGCTTTCTTAAATGAGGCCGTTGCTAACTCTTGAATAGACTCCTTTTTATCAGTGGTAATGTCGTCAATAAAGGCCATTTCAGGATTTTCTTTTATCAGCTCAATCACTCGATCTCTTGAGGGTCTACGCATAGCTAGCTCAACAGAACCATACTCATCATTAAAAATAGCATTGTAGAACTGCCTCCACCACTGTCTAAATAAAAACGGCTCGATGAGATCTGCGTTATTGAAAAAATTCCATTCACTAAGCTGTTGCAGAAACTCCTGTTCATCTTCACTCAGTTCGCTGCTATCTACCCAGTTAATCAATTCAGGAAGGATTGTTGAGGCATGATAGCTGAAGTTATCCATTTGCAACTCCATCATATCTTGCATGGTGATGTCCTCCATTTCACGAAGTCTATCATTGATGCGCCGACCTCTTTCGAAGGGAGCGAATTCATCATCTAAGTAATAGGGATAATCTTCAGCCGCTGATTCCTGGTTCGCTGAACTCACAAAGCCTCGCTCTGGATTTTTAACATGTGGGTTATGCTCAAATGGAATCCAACCCTGCCAATCATATCTCGGATCTGATCCATCACTAACGGTTCGCCCTTGATGCTTCCACTTATTTGGAAATTTCCCGTTCACCCAAAGAGCAATATCGCCTTCACTACTAGCAAATACAAAGTTTTGAGCCGGGGCCACATAATGACTTAATGCTTCCACATAGTCATCATAATCTTCTGCTCTATTTAAGCCATAAAACGTTCGAATATCTGAAGAGCCTTCATGTGCAATCCATCTCAGTGCAAAGTATTTAGTCTTCTCTTCATCTGTTGCGGAATTCAACTCCCATACAGGACCGTGATGCGTATAAATCAACGTGTCTAAAATGGTTTCTTCACCACGAACTTTAATTTCTTCAATTCGTTGTGAGGTTGGCTGCCAAGCGCCGTCATACCAATACTCACTCATCGTCTTATCTTTGAAAGTGATTTCGTACCAATCCATTACATCCGAGCCTACATTGGTAACCCCCCAAGCTACTTTTTCATTAAATCCGATAACCACTCCTGGTGCCCCTTGTAAAGAAACCCCACGTACGTTCACCGTTGGTGAGTGCAATTGCACTTCGTACCAAATAGATGGGTAGGTGAGAGATAAATGTGGATCGTTTGAGAGTATAGGGTAACCCGATTTTGTTTTTGAACCGGCTACCGCCCAGTTATTACTACCCACTCCTTCAGGGCGTTCGAAATCATCCACTCCTCTGATATCTGATGGCACATATAGTGAATCAGGTTGGTTCACTGGCACTCGCTCAAAATCCCATTTCTTGGAAGCTGGAATAATAGGGTCGTTTAAAGCGGGCTTAGTAGTAAAGAAGGTTTCAATAAAGTCTTCCCCAAAATATTGAAGGGTATTACTAGTTCGAATGTCATTATTCCCTCCCGCCAGGGTCCGAGTCATGTTTTTTAGAAGATACACTGTGTTCTTTTCAGTCCATACTTCGGGTGCGAAATCCAACACTTTGTACTCTATAGGGTAGTCCTCAACACTTAATTCTGCCAAGTATGCATTCACCCCTTTAGAATATGCTTGAACGGCAGCCCATGAAACTTCATCCTTTTTTAACACTTCATAGGCTTGATCGGCTCCATAAGTCATACCGAGCTTTCTGGTAGATCGATCACGTTCTAGAGCCTGCTCACCCACTTTTTCTGCTAATCGCCCTGCAGCATCAAAAACTTGCATCTCCATTTGAAACAGGCGGTCTTTGGCGGTTACATAACCCTGGGCATAATATAAATCATGATCATTTTGAGCGAATATATGAGGCACTTGTCGCTCATCATAGTAGATGCTAACCTTGTCTTTTAGTCCTGCTAGCTGAAGTTCATCATCTTGGTTATCTGCTGTAACTGCATTTGCCCAAAAACCGGCTTGTGGGTCAAAAAACTTTCCTAAGGGTGGGATGGATCCAAATTTTGTATGGAGAGCAGTAACAACTGCAATCAGGAGGATTGCACAAATCCCGGCTTTTAAGAACTTCATAAAATGAAAACTGTTAAGTGTTAAAAAGGCACACAGATTTAACACTTAACAGCGTAAATCTCAACTTACCAGAGCATCATTTTCATACAAAATACACTACCGCCGCTTTTAAGAAACTCTGCAGTGCTAAACTCATGTACGTTGAAGCCATTCTCACGTAGCTTTTGGTTTACATCCGTGCAGCCTTGTTGAATAAATACATTCTTACCATCAGGGCTGGTAGCATTACAAGCAAACAACTCTTCTGCTTCATACTTAGAAGCTTCGATAACGGTAGGGAATACCTTGTTGATAAGAGCGAGTCCTTCGTCAGTAAATGCCTTAGGGTAAATCAATGCTGTGTTCTCATCAAGAATACACAAGCAGGTGTCTAAGTGATAAAACTTATCATCTAGAAGCTCGAAAGTGATTACAGGAACATCATATTTTTCTGAGATGAGCTCATATACTTCCTTAGAGGAACGGAAACCATATCCACCCCAAATCAAGCCTTTCTTGAAATGCCACAGTGCATCGCCCATTCCTTCAAAATCGTTGAACTTTGATTCATCTAAATGATGGATTTCATACTGGCTCTCTTCGTAGAACTTTTGAATAGCCTCTACTTCACCTTTACGTTCTTGTGCGTGCATAATACTCATCAGCACTTTTTTATTCCCATCTTCATCGATGTAAGGCAAACTTTGGTTCGCACAGAATACCATATCAGGATACCCACGCTCTCCATCTAGTACTTTCGTTTCTAAGCCTAATTCATCGTAGGCTTTTTTCAGATGCTCCCACTCATCCATTGCCGCAATTTTGTCTACATCTCCAATATTTCCCTGCATATGCGGATTGATCACATACTCTACCGCAAAGTGTGTTGGCTTTACCAATAGCACCTTTTTAGGAGCTGGCATTTCTCTTAAATCGGATAGTTCAAAATCTAATTCTTCTACTGTTGATATAACTTTCTTCATGGATAATTTCTTTCTAATTAGGAGGGGCACCAAAGATTGCAAAAAAGCTAAATCGGAACAAATTTTAATAGCTTATTTATTAATGAAAAGCACAGGTAAATCACTATTTTCAACCACTGAATCCAAACATTTTTTCATGTCCCAAAAAAATCTCATTATCGCCTTCGGTGGAGCTTCGCCTGAACACGAAGTTTCTGTGTTAACTGCAATGCAAGTAATTGCTGCACTCGATGAATCTGATTATACCCTTACGCCTTTGTATATCACCAAATCTGGCAACTGGTTAACCGGCCAAAAGCTTCTAGATCTGAGCAATTACAAAGACCTCAACGAACTTGAAGCTTCCTCCACGCGCTGTGCTTTTGTGAAAGACGAGATGGGCCGAACTTTATTAAAGGAGCAAGAAAAACAAGGGCTGTTTACTAAGCCTGCCGCCATACCCGTGTATGCTGTTGTTACCGCCTTTCATGGTAGCGATGGTGAGAATGGCTCTTTTCAGGGTATTTGTGAGATGTTTAACATTCCTTATACCGGTAGTGGTGTTCTGGCGTCTTCCGTGGGCATGAATAAAGTAAAAGCAAAGCAACTATGTGTAGCCAATAAAATTCCTGTTACAGATAGCTTAGACTTTTTTGAAAAGAATTGGGAAGACGATCAAGCAACCATTTTAAAAGAAGCCGAAATGATTGGCTATCCACTTATCGTGAAGCCTTGTAATCTAGGCTCAAGTATTGGAGTAGCTAAAGCGAATTCCAAAGATGAACTCATCGACGCGATTGAAACTGCTTTTCGTTATGATGCTCATCTACTAGTAGAAGAAGCCATTCAACCTCTGATGGAAATCAACTGCTCGGTTTTAGGAAGCAGCACCGATTGCAGAGCCAGTGTTTGTGAAAGACCTATGGGTGCTTCAGAAATGCTCTCGTTCCAAGATAAATACCAAAGTGGAGGGAATGCAGAAAAAGGCATGGCTTCCGCAGATCGAATTATCCCTGCCGACATCTCCTCAGAACTTACCGAAGAGATTAGAGAGCTCGCTGTTCAAACTTTCAAAACCTTCGATGCTTCAGGAGTTGCACGATTAGACTTCCTAGTGAACGCCGATACCAAAAAAGTATACTTTAATGAGATTAACACTATTCCTGGGTCGTTCTCATTCTACTTATGGGAAAAATCAGAGCTGACTTTTAAAGCGCTAATCGAAGAATTAGTAGCGGTTGCAATACAGAATCATCAAGCTAAGAATGGCCGTGTTCGTAGCTATCAAACGAATTTGTTGAATGAAAAAGCCGCAAAAGGTATTAAAGGACTAAAAGGTTTAAAAAAATAACACCATGCGTACGATCTCCTCTTTACTTCCTTTACTTATTGTTACCATACTCATAGGATGTTCTTCATCTGCGGAAGTTATCGTAGTGGATTCTACCGGGGGTTTAGGGGAGGAGAGTGCTCAGCAAACGCCTCCAGCAACTACAACCACTGCACCTCCAAAATCAGATTTCGTTAAGGTAACCATAGGTGAACACGACACCATTCATTCCCTAGATCCACTGTTTGCACAAAATGCCGCCGAATTGAGAGCAGTACATTTAATTTATGATGGACTCACAGCTATCAACGAAAATAACCTAGTGCAACCAGCAATTTCTTCCTCTTGGGAAGTAAGTAGTGATTCTCTGAATTACACCTTCACACTTCGACCCGATGCTTTTTTCCACAATAACACTGCATTTTCTTCGGGCAAAGGTAGATTGGTAGTTGCTGAAGATATTCTACAGGTATTTAAACGCATGGCATCCCTGAATGCCCCAACCCATATCGCAGAGCGCTTTTATGCTATCAAAGGATATCCATCCTATCACAATGAGCAACTGAGTGTAAAAAATCCCAAGCTACAAGCTATTACCGAAATTGAAGGTATTTCAATTGAAAATGATTCTACTATCTCTTTTCAACTAACCCAAAAAGACGCGGATTTCCTTTCCAAATTAGCACATCCGAATGCTTCTATTTACCCAAAAGAGAGCGTTTCTAAAGAAGAGGTATTACTTGATTCGCCTATTGGAACCGGTGCTTTTTATATGGCCCAAAAAATGGAGGATAAAATCATTCTTGCAGCCAATAAAGATTACTTTGGGAATACAAATGAGCTAAGTCGAATTGATATCGTTCACGGCAAAACGGAATCGAGCCTGTATCAAGAGTTTGCTAAAGGCACTGTGGACGCAATTATCGCACCTAGCCCATCAACACTAGCTACCGTTAGTGATAGCACTGGTGACATTAATCCTGTATTTAAAAATGTGTTTAGTTTAGAAAAAACCGATGCACCTACAGTAGTAAACATCTTTTACAATCCGAATTCACAAAGAAATGAACTCCATGATCTTATGACTCAGACTAGAGTTATTAGTTCTAATGCTGTAACTGATTTTACAATTCAAACGGCTCCCTCTATTGCTGACTCACTACTTGGTAATGAACAAATACTTTTTGCTTACACCGACAGTCCGTTTGAATTACATTTGTTGAACCGACTGGCAAGTACACTAAATGAGCACGCTGCTGTAGTACTTGGATCTACCTATGCCGTTTGGGATGAAACCGTATTTTCAACCAAGTATTTTAGTGGAGCAAAAACTAGCTTAACATGGAATGCACCCACTTATATTCTACAACATAAATCTATCACTGGTATAGATCTTGGGCCTTATAACTGGGCTATATCTTTCGATTCCTTTTCACGAAATTGAGGCACTATGAAATTTGCTATCGTTGCTAACCCGAGAAAATTCGAAGTAAAAGGAATATTAGAAAATGCCATTAAGTGGGCTTCCTCTAATAATGTTCAGTTTTTGGTGAGCGAGGAAGTGTGCTCCCTCACGAATATCAATTTCCCTGATGTAGTCATTAAAACCAAAGACGATAAACGGTCTATCGAACAATCGGATGTTGTAATTGTGATTGGCGGCGACGGAACCATTCTTTACACTGCTCGCATCTCTAAACACACTCAAAAACCAATTCTCGGTATAAATAGTGGTCGCTTAGGCTTTATGACCGATACCAAAGCTGAAGACCTTGAAAGTGCTTTAGACTCTGTAAAATCTGGCAATTATACCCTCGACGAACGTCATTTCTTGAAGGCTATAGATCAAGACGGAAATGAATATCATGCCCTTAATGAGTTTTTGTTTACCCGAAAAGATTCAACTTCCATGATCAACATCACCGCAGAGTATGATGGAAGTTTAATTAACACCTATTGGGCAGATGGACTAATCATTGCCTCATCAACAGGTTCAACGGCCTATAATTTATCATCGGGTGGGCCTATTGTACTGCCCGGCACAGGGGTCATGCTGGTAACACCTATTAATCCACATACATTAACTACTCGTCCCCTTGTAGTTCGATCAGATAAATCACTTAAAATTAGAGTGGATGAACAGGAGAGTGAAGTCAGTTTTTCTTATGACGGTGTGCACTGCCCAACAAATGGACTTCCCTTAGAAGTTGAGATCACAAAAAGCGACTTAGCCTTCCAGCTTATCACACTCCCCGGGCATAATTATTTTGAAACTCTACGCAATAAATTGATGTGGGGAAAGGACAGCAGAAGAAACAAGAAATAAGCTATTCAAATTGTTATCTTATGGGTCTTAGAGACTTTTAAATTGCTAAAAATAACCAAAAACAATCTAGATAATGAAAGTAACAGTTGTAGGAGCCGGAGGTAACGTAGGATCTACTGTAGCACTTAGCGTTGCACAGCGTGATTTTGCTAAAGAAGTTGTAGCCGTTGACCTTGAGCGCAAAGACGGAGATAAAACCTTTTACCCATCTAAAGGCCGTGCATTAGATCAATGGGAAGCATCCCCAATTCACCTTTTTGATACTCGTATTAAAGGTACTACAGACTACGCTGATACAGCTGGTTCTGATGTTTGTGTTATTACAGCAGGTGTACCTCGTCGCCCTGGCATGAGCCGTGACGACTTACTCGAAATCAATGCTAACATCGTGAAGAGTGTTACTGAGCAATTAGTAAAATACTCTCCAGACACGATTATCATTGTTGTATCTAACCCACTTGACGTAATGGTTCAAGTTGCTAAAGATGCTAGTGGTCTTCCACATGAAAAAGTAATGGGTATGGCTGGTATCTTAGATACTGCTCGCTACCGTGCTTTTATCGCAGACGAACTCAATGTATCTCCAAAAGATATTCAGGCGCTATTAATGGGTGGCCACGGTGATACTATGGTACCACTTCCAAGATTCACTACTCTCTCTGGGATGCCTATCACGCACTTTATCTCAGACGAACGCTTAGAAGAAATCGTAAACCGCGCTAAAAAAGGTGGTGGAGAAATCGTAGGACTTATGGGAACATCTGCATGGTATGCACCTGGTGCTGCTGCAGCTCAAATGGTTGAAGCGATTCTTCTTGACCAAAACAGAATCTTCCCAGTATGTGCGTACATCGATGGCCAGTACGGAATCGACGACCTTTACATTGGCGTTCCAGTGAAGCTTGGCAAAGGCGGAATTAAAGAAGTAATTGAAGTTGAATTAACGAAAGAAGAAAACGATCTTCTTAAGCAGTCGGCTGATGCTGTACGTGGTACACTCAACGACTTTAAAAAACTAATGAATAAGTAAACAAACGAGGACTAAGGTCTTCACTACTTGCATTTTAAAGCCCTTTGGTTTTCCAAAGGGCTTTTTTTATGTCTCTGAAGGAAGGAAAAAGTTCTTCACGGTTAATATGCCTAATACCCCTACGGCTAATACAAACACAAATAACGAAGCGTAGAAATCGGAATTGAACATTCCTGTCATAGTTGGTTTTAAAGCCAACGCAAACTGAGCAATGGCAATCGCAAAAAAGCCTTGCCACAGTTTATAAGGTACATCAAAAGCTTTCTTAGAATAGAAATAGATGATCAAGGCCATCACCGCGTAACTCGCTAAGGTTGTATAAGCAGAACCCAACATCCCAAAGCGATCAACAAAGAGTAGGTTTCCAACAATGGTTATAGTAGAACCAATCAAGGTAATAAAGGCCAATACTTTTGTTTTCTCACCAATAAATATTCCAGCAGAGAAATTGATGTACCAGCCTTGAAACCAGTAGGCTAATAGAAGAGGAGATACGATGCCTAAGCCCAGCCAATAATTTTTACCAATTATCGTGGCATCTGTAAACGGGATCTGAATCTGCACAATAGTGGGCATAAACAGTGAAAAGAAGATGAATATGAGCGCAGCCCCTAAATTGAAATATCGGAAAGTCTCTGAAAAGATCTCAGGAGCTTCTTCATCATCCGATTTCCGCATAAAAAATGGCTGCCAAGCAAACTTGAAAACTGTCACAAACAACAACATCACTACACTTAACTTGTAGCAGGCCGAGTAAATACCTACCAAGTCTTTGCCTGTGTAATTTGCGCCATATAAACTGATAATACGATCAGCATCCATGCTTTTTAGGAATAACCGATCAAGCATCTCATTAATCACATAACCAATTCCTGCTGGTACAAAGGGCAACCCAAACCGTATTGCTTTTTTAAGAAACGCAGCATCCCAGCTTCCCTTAAAGAACTTGCGGGTCATAAACCAAACTATACTAGCCGTTACTATAGAAGCTAGCAGATTACTGATTAGCACCCCTTCAATACCTAAGCCTAGACCTAATATCAGATATAGATTCAAGCCAATATTGATCAGCACATTTAGGGTTTTCAGAGTTGCAAAAGCAACAGGACGTTTACCCATTCTAAGCTCAGCAAAAGGAACAGCAGCCATCGTATCAAAAGCGAGTATACCCAACATTAGGGTTAGTAGCGGAAATGGCTCCACTAATCCAATCAATGGATTAATAATAGGATTGGCTACCCAAACAACCCCCAATAATAAAAGGGTGGTGCAGAATAAAGAGATCTGCATCGTTTTGAAGATATCCTTAGCCTTATCTCTGTCTTTTGCATAGCGGAAATAAGTAGATTCCATTCCATAGGTGAACACTACATTCAGAAATGCTATGGCCACATAGATTAAACTAACGATTCCGTATTCATCCGCGTTAAATACATCGGTATAAAATGGAACCAATAGGTAGCTTATAAAGCGTGCGAATACACTACTAATACCATATATAATAGTGTCGGAAAAAAGTTCTTTTAATTGCTTCAAGATGTAGTACTAAGTTGTTCTGCTGCTTGAATACCTAATATGTAGCTTTGTTTCCCAAATCCTGTAATAATCCCATGCACTACTGCACCGGTAAGCGAGCGCTCTCTAAATTCTTCACGCGCATGAATGTTCGATAGGTGAACTTCTATTTTTGGAATTTCGATGGCCTCTAAAGCATCACGCAGTGCAACTGATGTATGTGTATAAGCTCCGAAGTTGGCAACTATTGCTTCTATTCCTAATTCAGTACAAGATTGAAGCTTGTTAATTAACTCACCCTCCACATTACTTTGATAGAACTCAAAAGTATGCCCTGGAAAATGATCAGTGATGTAATTTTCTATATCGGATAGTGTTTCGCTTCCATATACTTCAGGATTGCGCGTACCAAGCATGTTAAGATTAGGTCCATTTATGACTAAAAATTTCATTCTTCAAACTCCTTACTAATCATTTCTGCCACGGCTTTCATCCGATCTTCATCAACTTCTACTTTTCTTTTCAAACTCATGTCTTGCCCATCAAAATATATAGGTACTAAATGTATATGTGCGTGTGGGACTTCCATTCCTTCAACAATTACGCCTGTACGTATCGGCACAAGTGCAGCATCAATAGCCTTTGCTACTTTTTTACTAAAAGCTATCAACCCTTTCAAAGTATCATCTTCTAAATCGAATATATAATCTACCTCCACCTTTGGAATCACCAATGTATGCCCCTCAGCAACAGGGTTTATATCTAAGAAGGCATAGTAGTGTTCATCTTCAGCTACTTTGTAAGAGGGGATTTCACCTTTTATGATCTTTGTAAAAATAGTAGACATTTTTTTTACTTCTGAATTGGTTTCATTATGATGCTTAAGTTAACAGACACAACTTAGAAATACACCTGATGAAATATCTTCTTGTCACTCTCTTTTTATGGATGCCTTTTCTCGTCCAATCACAAGATCATTTATCAGGACCTACTACAGAATCACAGATTCGGACACACAAAATTTTTGATTTGTATGCTAAACGCTACAAACCAGATGAGAAAGTAGTAGCCGCATTCAATGCTATCACTGATCAAATTCAGATAAATGTATTTATGGGCACCTGGTGCCACGACAGTAAACGTGAAATTCCAGCTATGTTTGCCTTGATGAATGCTATTGATAATGCAAATATCTCTACTAGTTATACGGCCATAGAATATAGAAGAAGTGGCCCAAAGGATATCATTGAGAAGAATAACATAAAACGCACCCCTACTTTCGTTATCCTCAAAAATGGGAAGGAGATAGGTAGAATTATAGAAGAATCAGAGAAGAACCTTGAATCTCATTTGCTGAAGATAATAGAATCTAAAAAAGACTGATTTTTTATAGATTTTCCTTGTTATCTAATTGTAAAAACCCTTATCTTTGGAGCCTTTCGCAGACGCGATGGAAGAACCGGTAGCTCAGTTGGTAGAGCAACTGCCTTTTAAGCCGTGGGTCGAGGGTTCGAGTCCCTCCCGGTTCACTTTTACAAGAATCTCTCTTGACCAGCCCCTTACGATTGATCTCGGAAGGGGTTTTTTGTTGGAATAAAGTTTAGACCAAAAAAAAAGACTTACAGATGCTGTAAGTCTTTAGTTAAGCCCGCAATGATACGGTCTAATACTTTCTCGTCGTTTAGCAGATACCGCTTCCGACTTTCTGTTAATTTTTTAGGCACTTTATTCGATTTGCGAATACTTTCCACTAATACCTGATCTGTTTTTTTTCTCATTAGATAACTTTCCTGAACTTATTTAAATCCAGAATGACTGCCCCCTCAGTTTTTTCTTGGACATTAGATGATAATTTTCCCTGTAAAAGTCTGGCCAATTCGTCGAATTCATTATTTATTGCCAACGACTGACAGTAAGTAAAGAACTCGAATAAGTTTTCAGAAGCAACATACCGGAAGTCTAATTCTTTCTTTATGACCGTTAATCGCTCATAGATAAGAATATCATCCTCTCTTTCACATGCTTCTATCAGTTCACGATAGAGCCCTTTGAAGTCTTGTAATGTTTTTCTGTTTCCACTCATGATGCCGTCCTTTTTCTAAAATTGTTATCGGCAATACTCTCAAAAACCAAAGTCTTTTTTTAAAAAACTTTTATAAAAAGAGAGACTCATTTACAAAATGTTACAATATGAGCCATATGCATCGATTTCATAGGCCTAAAAATTTTAAATCTTAATGTTAGAAAATTTTAATTATTAATTTTTTCTAATAAATTAATATTAGAATATTTTAATAAAAAGGTCATAAGATATAAGAAGGTATTCAGGATGGACGTACAAGAGCTGGTTTCAAAATACATGGCTACCCCCACACCACAATTGCGTGAAAGCATTATAAAAGAATCAATTCCACTCATTAAGAGTATTGTGAATAAGATCAAGCTTCCTAATTCACCACTTTGTGATGAAGAAGATCTTTTAAACATTGGGGCTACCGGATTATTACAAGCTTTGGATAATTACACATTAGACAAGGATGTACAGTTTAATACCTTTGCTTATTACCGCATCAGAGGCAGCATTATCGATTACCTTCGTTCTATCGATGAATTATCTCGTACTAACCGTACTCGATATGGAGCTGCTCAAGAAGCTATTAGCGTACTTCAACAAATGCTTGGCCGCACCCCAACAAACGCTGAAGTTGCCAATCACATTGACATGAGCGTTGAAGATTACCAGAGCCTTCTTAGTACAGTACAAGTACGCTCGGCCCTATCACTGGATATGAGTTTAGATGAAGACTCAGGTTTTTCTCTAAGAAATACTATTGCTGATACAACGTACGAAAGCCCTGATTCGCAAATTTTAAAGAACGAATCTTCCTTAGAGTTGAAAAAAGCGATTCAAACACTTAGCGAACGCGAGCAGCTTATCTTGGCACTTTACTACTATGAAGACTACAACCTGAGAGAAATTGCGGAAAACTTAAATCTTAGCGAAGCTAGAATTTCACAAATCATTGGTAAGGTATTAATGACTTTGAAATCTACATTGCACCAAACAGTTATGGTTTCTCGATAGTTACCAAAGCACGTAATTTTGCGAATGTCTTTGGACCAATACCTTTTATAGCTAGCAACTCCTCTACTTCATCAAATCCTTGATTTTGCACACGGTAATCAATGATACGCTGTGCATAAGCCTCCCCAATTCCTGGTAACATCCTCAATGTGGCTTTATCAGCCGTATTTATATTGATGGGATAAACAGCTAAAGCTACTCCATCTTTCTTACCCTCCGTTATTCTTGAAACCCGCGTTCCTACTTTCAAAGGATGCTTCCAAAGTCCGGCCTTCTGTGATTTTGCCGTTCGCTCTAATTCTCTATATAAAGATACTGAATCAGGGTGCTGCCTAAATCGATCTGAATACTCCCCATATCCTTTTTGAAGTACTTCATGATTCAATGAATATACTTGTTCACCCACCTTTACTTTCACATAACCATATGCTCTATTGTAATAGCTGAATGGCTCACCTCCATCGTAATCTGAAACCTGAATTTCTCCCCCTTCAAGCAGATTGCTCATGTACTTTAACGCTTCCCCTGCTCCGTAGTTGGATGAATCTTCTCCCGCCCAAAAGCTAGGCAATTGCACCCCTAGCAATCGAACGGGGTAGCCAAAGCCGGGCACAATTTCGATTTCAAATTCATTGCCATCCCTAACCGCATATACTTTATACCATTTCTTCGGATCAATAGGAGGGGCTGGGGCAAAAGACTTTCTAAGAGCACGATTTTTCACCTCTGATAAACTCTGATAGTACTGATTGGCTATTTCATCAGAATATATAATGAGGGTATTCTCGTCATTATTTACCTCCGCATTATTCGAAAAATTATACGAGCCCGCTATCACCACCGCAACATCCGCACTTGTTGTATCCTCAGCATCAATGATAATGAGCTTATCGTGCAGCTTTCTAGTTTCGCGTGCTGGCATAACAGCTCTATTTCCTGTATTAGCAGCTTCACTACCCCAAATGGTATTCGTTTTTTTGTATCTACTATAAAAGCCGGGGTCAATTAAACCTGTGAGGGTTATGGATGTATCTGATGATTTACTCCATAATGCCTTACTTATGGGAATAGTTGGTGTAATGGCGAACGCCTGAAAGTGCAGACTATGCTGTGTTTCGGCTTCAATAATAGAAACAATCTTTTCCGAGACGCTTGGCTTTGAACGATCTCGATTGATAGGAGCAAAATAGACTTCAATTTTAGTTCCCCCTACATCAAATACATGTTCTGAAACATCTTTTTTGTCTTTGTGGAATACCGCTTTGTTTGGATTAGGATAGTCCCCATCACCACCCCACATTTGTTCGAATTCTTCGGTGTAAACCTTAGCCACATCACGGTCTTTGATTACAATTACGGAATTTGTATTAATATTTGAGGTATAGGTTAAATTGGTAGACCCTGTCCAAACTAGCTCTTCATCAATAACAGCGAATTTGTTATGCATATCAGCTCCAGCATTCACCAGCTTATGATCTGATATTTCTCCATTGGGCAAATAGATATCTCCATCGTCATCCATAGAAATAACACCTCCATCAGCTAGTATTTGCCAGATTACATCATCTAGATATCCACCATCAAACCTGTTGAAATTATCAGTGATCACACGCACTTGAACTCCTCGCTTTTTGGCTTCGACTAGTGCAGTAGCTACACTTGGTAGTTCTAGATCATAAATACTGAGGTCAATGGAAGTGGAAGCATCCCTCATCAACTCAATGAGCGTATTAGGTAAATTAACCTCGCTATTCGCAATTACCCCAGATTGCCTAACGGTAGTATCAACCGGCATGTTGAAATATACACGAATCCATTCTTGCTCTTGATCTTGTGCAGTTGCACTTAGCCAAGGCAGGGCACAAAGTACCAGAATGAACCAAATTCTTTTCTCTCTCATTACTGCTATCAAATTATTATAAGTAATCATTTTAACGTATTTTGGCAGCATATCATGTCAATATATACCATCTGCGACACATGAACACTGCTTTTTTTAACCCCATACATTGGAAAAAGTCTTTTTTAGTAGTGCTGCTATTAAGCTTCGTGCTAATCTGGTTTGGCTTTATTGATAGTTATAGCCTTTTGGCTAGATTTGAACTCAATTCAAAGAAAGCTGATCTCAATGAAAAGATTGAGAAGCTCAATGCATCTTCAGATGAACTAAAAGAGAAGATTGAAAACCTGAATAATGACGCTGCTCTTTTAGAAAAAATTGCTCGTGAGGAATACGGCATGCGTAAGCCAGGTGAGACCGTGTACAAGATCAAAAGAACAAAATAAGAAGGGTTAATGAAAGCCATTGGGGTAGACCTTGGAGGCACCAACAGCCGCATTGCCGTTGTTGATGATAAACAAGGAATTATAGAGCGTGTTAGCTATCCAACCCAAGCTGATAAGGGAATTGATTTTGTATTTGGGCAGCTTAGCGAGACCATCAACACATTTAATGAGCAACACTCTTTAATTGGAGTTGGCTTTGCCCTTCCGGGCATGGTAAGCCTAGATCAAACAACGGTGTACAACCCACCTAATCTTCCTGGTTGGGAAACAGTGTATGCCGCTGAACAAATCCGGAAGCGAACGGCCTTACCTTGTAGAATAGAGAATGATGCCAATATAGCTGCGCTGGGCTCTAGTTTTTATGGAGTTGCAAAAGAAAGAGGCTTCAGTTCATTCATTACGATAACACTGGGCACAGGTGTTGGTGGCGGCGTGATTCTTGACGGGGAACTTTTTAAAGGCCCTAAAGGAATGGCTGGAGAATTAGGGCATATGATTATCAACTATGATGGCCCGAAATCGAATGGCAGAACTCCAGGCACCGTAGAAGCTTACTTAGGGCAACGATTTTTGAGTAGAAGAGCGATGCATCAAATACTTCAGCACCCTGATAACCCGCTTTACCAATCGTTCAAAGACCAGCCCGATCTCTTAGAGCCCATTCATCTATATGAAGAAGCCAATAATGGCAATACTCTCGCTCAAAGCATATTGCAAGAGTGCGGACAGTATTTGGGATATGCCATTATCAATTACACGCACATTTTTGATGTCAGAAAATATGTTCTATCTGGAGGCGTTTCGGGAACAGGGCAATGGATACTAGAATCTGCTCAAAAAACTATACAGGAATACTTAATGAAGCCATATCTCAATGGTCATGAGATATGCATAGAACCTTCGAATACCGATAGTGCTTTATTGGGTGCTGCTGCACTCGCTTTTAAATCTTTTGCTTAAATTGTCTCGATGTTGAATAGTCACTTTAAGCGCTTTGGCGGCCTTCTTTGTTGCCTGTGCTTAACCTTACTTTTTGGTGGTAGCCTACTTGCGCAAAGTGGCCCAGATAAAGTGCGTACTCAAGACGGTGCTGATTCGCCTACTACTCAACCTGCTTCAGCACGAAAGAAAAGCAATGTAAAAGATGCGGTTGAGTATCAATCGAGCGATTCACTTGTAATTGATTTTACTGAAGGCCGAAAAGCATTTTTATATGGTTCGGCGAGGGTCTCTCATTCTGCCGGTGAGCTTACTGCAGGCGCTATAAAAATGGACCTCAAGAAAAGCGAAGTTGAAGCGGCGGCAGCATCCGAACAGGACACCTTATCTTACCCCGTATTAAAGCGTGAATCGGATGAAATAAAGAGCACGAATATCTTATTTAACTACAAAACTCAAAAAGGTCGGTTTGAATCCGCACGAGTGAAAGTAGCAGAAGGGCACCTGATTGGCTCGCGGGTTAAAAATGTAAGTGAAGATGAAGTATTTATTGAGGACGGCATCTACTCTACTTGCCCTCCTGATTACCTCTATTATTACATCAAAGCCAAAAAGATGAAGGTGGTAGATCAAGAAGAGATATTCTTCTCGAATGCTCGGCTATATATTTTAGATATCCCATACCCACTCATCTTCCCATTTGGATATGTACCTGCAGATCTTGAGAAGAAGAGGTCAGGACTTTTAACACCAACCTATGCATTTGAAGCACAATCAACGCGAGGGATTGGATTACAAAACTTAGGCTGGTTTCAATACTTCAACGATTACATTACTGGTCAGATAAGCACGGATATATTTACTTCAGGCTCCTATTATTTATCTAGTAATGTTCAATATGCTAATAGAGACCAATTCACTGGTAGTATAGGAATTGGGTACTCCCAAGAACGTGGGCTAGAAAAAACCGATCCGAACTTTACCACTACGGTTCAAAAGAGCTTATCGCTAACACATAACCAAGATTTTTCGCCCTACGCTTCACTAAATGCTAACATCAACCTAAGAACTGCTGATTATTTCAAGCGTAACTCATACGACATCGATGACCGTGCCAGTACGAACTCTGATTCAAAATTATCCTATCAGTATAAGCACCCTGAAAACCTATTCACATTTGGTATAAGCTCTCAATTGAACCAAAACTTTAGTGAGAACACCACCAATTTACGTGGTCCTTCTGCAAACTTTAGTTTAAAGACCTTAACTCCTTTTCAGAAAGGAACCGGAGATGCTAAATGGTATGAAACCCTTTCTATTCGCTACGCCAACAATCTAGAATCTAAATTCGAATACGATCCGATTGATGCCGATTCTGCTGAAGTTACTTTTCTAGAGGCTTTGTTTGATCCCGATAAGTACGAAGAAGCCACAGGAAACAATGATCATTATCAGTATGGTGTTAAGCAAAGTGTGAGTGCCCAAGTAAGTCAGCTTGCCAAAAATCCCTTTATAAACTTATCAGGGGGTATCAGTTATAATGAGTATTGGGTTTCAGCTACCACTCAAAAAACATTTAATGCCGATTCCAATAGAGTTGAAACTACCCAAGTACCGGGCTTTGCAACCGCACGTGATTTCAGTACTAATTTGTCATTTTCTACTACATTTTATGGGGTTAGCAATGCTCAAATTGGCAAATTTCAAGGGTTCAGGCATACGGTTCGGCCACAACTTACTTATAGTTATCGTCCAGACTTTGGCAAGGAACACTGGGGCTATTACAAAACGGTGCCTATAGATTCGGCGGGTAATACACGCCAATACTCCATTTTTGAAGGGCAAATTTTTAGAGGCCCTGGAGCAGGCGAACAACAGTCATTGAATTTTTCAGTTCGAAATGTCTTTGAAACCAAAATTGTAGAACGCGACACAACAGGTGAAGTAAATGAGAAAAAACTAAAACTGATTGACAACCTTTCAGCGAGCTTGTCTTATAATTTTGCAGCTGACAGCTTGAAGCTAAGTCAGATGAATACTTCATTATCTTCTAGTGCAATAAGTGGTCTTAGCTTACGTGCCAATGCTCGCTTCTCGTTTTATGATGTTGATTCTTCAGGTATTCAGATAAATCGCTTTTTGATTGAGAACGGGGAAAAATTAGCCCAACTACAAAGCTTTAGTGCATCAGCTTCTACATCGTTTAAAGGAGGAAGTCGTGGTATTGAAGTTTATACTCCTGTATATCGTAGAATCTATGATCCTTATAACCAATCCAGGTTCCACCCTATAGATCCGCACTTTAATGATGAACCTGTAACACCATTCAATTCACCATGGAGTGTTTCCTTAAACTTTAATTATAGCTGGACCTATAGGTTTAATCAGAAGCCGAATAAATCCGCTACAATCAATGCCCAAAACATCTCGTTTAGGCTTACTCCAAAATGGAGATTCAGCACTCGACTGGGATATGATTTCATTCAAGAAGAACTAACGCCTTCGCAGTTCAACTTAACTCGTAATTTAGAGTGTTGGGATCTGTCTTTTCAAATCAATCCCTTTGGAGACAATCAGTATTACTTCTTCAGCTTAAGATTGAACAATGCACAAATTCAAAGTTTATTCCAGAAGTTGCCTGTACTTAAGAATTTAGAACGAAGCTCTTCTCCAACCGGACGAAGATATCGTGGTGGGGGTGGAAACCGCTTTTAAGGTTTATAGTGAGTCTCGACCTATTTTTGAGAGGTATTTAACTACATACTTCCCAATTACATCAAACTCTAGGTTTAGCTTGTCACCCACTTTCTTATGATGTAGGTTTGTGTGCTCCCACGTATAAGGTATGATAGCCACAGTGAACTGATTTCCTTCTTCCCGTGCCACAGTAAGGCTAATGCCCTCTACAGTTATACTACCTCTTCCCACAATCATATTCTCATATTCATTGGGGTATTCAAGTGTAAGAAGCCAGCCTGTTTTCTCTTCTTCGATATTGATAATGGTCCCGGTAGTATCTACATGCCCTTGCACAAGATGACCTTCTATACCTGTTTGAAGGGTTAACGAACGCTCCAGATTCACTGGCGAGCCCGCTTCTAAATCCCCAATAGATGTCTTACGTAGAGTTTCTTCTACACTTTGTACGGTAAAGAACTCATCTTCAAAAGCAGTTACAGTGTGGCATACCCCGTTAATAGCAATGCTTTCATCTTCGTGGCAGGTTGAAGCAAAACTACATCGGATATCAAATTCTAAACCACCACCATTCAGGCTTCTCTTTGCTTTTACTTCGCCAATTTCTTGTACAATTCCTGTAAACATATCTATCCTATAAATATCCTGTTAATAACATATCGTCGCCGCATTGAGACCATTCCACTTCTTTCAAGTTATAGATCTCAGCCATTTTGTTCACCCCGATGCTTAGTACCGATCGAGTACCACTACCTAATAGCTTAGGCGCTATAAACACACAAAACTTATCCACCAGTCCCTGTTTTAATAGCGCTGAACTTAACTGTTGTCCGCCTTCTACCAACACAGAGGTAACCCCTCGTTCACCTAAATGAAGAAACACTTCTTTTAGGTTTACATGCCCATCCAACTTTGAAACCTGAATGACTTCTCCTCTAAAGTAATTCTGCGACATCACCTTCATCATTGGGTCGGCGTCATTTTTTGATGCTTCTTTATTCCACGTAAAAACTATGGTTTTCTCTTCATGTTTATCCGAGAACAAATTCAATTCTCTTGGGAGTTCGTAAGGCCCATCAATCACCACACGGAGCGGTTGTCGCCCCTTCACATGGCGCACTGTTAAGGAAGGGTTATCAGCCATCGCTGTAGTTCGGCCTACTAAAACAGCATCATATTCACTTCTCCATTGATGCACTAATTTCCTAGATTTTTCGCCAGAAATCCATTGCGAATCACCATCTGCTGCAGCTAAAAACCCGTCAACTGTTTGAGCTATTTTCAACATAACCATCGGTCGTCCAAATGTTTGATGATGAATAAAAAACTCATTCAATTTTTCGGCTTCTTCTTGCAGAACACCCGTTGTAACATCGATTCCAGCATTTTTTAGAATCCGAATTCCATTCCCGTTTACTTTTGGGTTTGGGTCTTTCATAGCCACTACTACCCGCTTCAACGGTAGTTTAGCAAGCATATCAGCGCAGGGCGGGGTTTTCCCGTAGTGGGAACAGGGCTCTAGGGTTACATAAGCTGTAGCACCTTTCAGTAGTTTTTTACTAGACACTGATTTTACGGCGTTCACTTCGGCATGAGCTTGCCCAAATTTCTTGTGGTATCCTTCACCAATTAGTTCATTATCTGCACTAACAATTACACACCCAACTAAAGGGTTTGGCGAAACGGCACCTTTACCTTTTGCGGCTAGCTGCAAGGCTTTCCGCATCCAATCTTTATCTTGTTCTGCTTGCTCTGCCATAGATTATCTATTCTGAACTTGGTTTATAAGCTACAAACAAAAAAGGGTGAGAAGAAACTCCTCACCCTTGCAATTTTCTTATCCAGCTAAATTAGCCTTGGCTAAAGAACTTTCTGTTATCAACGATATCAGCATTTTCTTTTAACTCTTCTAACCAAATAGATACGAACTTTTGGTTTTTCTGCTGCTCTAAGCGCTGGCGAATTTGCTCAGCTGTTGTAGCATCCATGTTCTCAACTGAGGCCATCGATTTCGAAGTAACTTGAACAACGAATACACCAGTTGAACCCGTAATAGCTTTTGAAGTTTGACCTTCTTCTAAGGCGAAAACAGCTCCAATAACTTTAGGCTCACGTCCAGCTTCAGGCATTACAACAGCGTTGGCTGCAACACCACTTGCTTCCGTTATTTCTTTTCCACTTGCCGTTGCTAAAGCGGCTAAGTCTGCATTACCAGCTAGCATGTTCGTTACTTTCTCAGCGGTTAATGCTTTACGCTTTTCAAGCTTTACGATGTTTTCAATTTGGCTTTTAACTTCGTCGAATGGTCTAAAACCAGCTTCAGTTTTTTCATCCAGTTTTACTACAACGAACTCAGATCCTAACTCATACACTGGAGACACATCGCCTTCGTCAGCTTTTTCTAGGAATGAAAGTACTTGTTGGCTACTTCCTAATCCTGAAATGAATGGGTTATCTTTTGTAGCGAAAGAAGACTTGATCTCTAGACCTGCATTTTCAGCTTCTGTTTCGAAATCTGTTTCTTCGGTAGCAAATAATTGGAAGTCTCTTGCATCGCTATCTGCTTTTCTGATTGTTGAAGGAAGTGCTTCAATAATTTGAGAATACACAACAAACTTCACGTCATTTCTACGCTCATCAACTTTTTTGATAACACTTACTTGTCCTGCGTTGATGAATGGCTCAGTTACTTCACCTTCTTCAATCTCTAATACCGCTTTATACTCATCACGTACATCACTCTTGTTGATGTAGGCTGCAGAGTAAGGAGTAGTAGACTGGCGACGAACTAAGAACAATGAATCATCTTCAGCAGCTGCAAAGTCGGCACGTAGAGCTTCAACTTCAGCGATGATTTCAGTTGTATCTTCAGCTGTAGGTAAAAAGCTAAAAGTAACATAGCTAGCTCTGTAGCTTTCTTCCTGCTTGTACTCTTCTTTGTTTGCGTTGTAGTAGTCGCGAAGATCTTTGTCAGATACGGTTATTTCAGACTCATCAATCTCGCTGAACGGGAAACGAATGTAAGATACATCAGCGAACGAGTTGTTCTTGATATACTCTTCTTCAATTTCTTGATTGGTAACCTGTAGTCCAGCAGTAATGAAGTTGCTTAACTTTTCTTGTCTTCTTTTTTGACGTAACTGAAGATCAATAGCAATGGCTTGCTGCGAAAAGTCAGGGTTGGTCAAAATCTGATCGATATATGCACGATCGATAGAACCATCTTGACGACTGAAATTCTGAACGATGAACGGGTCTGGGTTCTCACCATATACCATATCCAGTAATTCATTATCAGTAACAGTAATACCAAGCTCATCCATTTTTTGCTCGATTAATCGAGAAGTAACAAGTTCATCCCAAACTTGTCGCTCATAGATAGCCGTAATCTCAGGCGACATTGAGCCACCAGATTGCTGAACATATAAATTACTATAGTATTGCAAGCGGCTTTGATATTCTTCGAGTGAAATGTCTTCGCCATTCACTTCCCCTAATTTATTTGGTCCAGCTTGCATAGCCCCAAAAAAGTCAACATCAGCTAACACCCAAATCAACCCAAAAGAGATGATCAATACGATTACAATGTATTTGGTGCTGCTTCTTAACGTTTCCATTAAACCCATAACAGGTATCCTCTAAAACAGTACTTAAAATTTTAATTAAAATTAAGATGCACAGGCATCTAAAATAGCTTGCAAATATACAGTAAAGCCATAGGAATTGAAAGTGCTAGAAAGGCTTTGTTCGTTAAAACACCTCAACTAAACGCATATGCTTAAGATACTTCTTAGGATCCTTCTGAATGCTCTTTACTAACTCATTTAAATTAAAGGATAAGCTATCTAAATTATTATAGAGCGACTCATCATTTACCATTTTTCCTAAGGTACCTTCTCCGCTATTTATCTTAACTAGAAGTTCGTTTACAGTAGATGTAGTTTGATTTAAGCTTTTACTCAGCGTCTCCAACTCCTCACTGGTTGAACGCAGGTTCGAAATCATCTCACCAATTTCTTCCTTCTTAGATTCACTTAAATCATCAAAATTTTCGGTTAAGCTGCTCATGTTCGCAATCATTGCATCGATATCAGCTCTACGTTTTTCAATCACGAGTTGAACATCTTCACTACTCTTTTTCATGTTCATTAGAATATCACCAATGGGGTCTTCCCCTTCACGGTACATGGAGCTATCGAGCTTTTGCATAAACTGATTTAAACCTGTAACCGATTCTGTAAGTTCATCCGTAAGCACTTCACCTTTTTCTGAAAAGGTTTCAAAGATACCGCCGTCAATCTCACCTTGGATATATGAACCCCATTCAATCACTTCTGAACTTTTAGACTTCTCAATTTCTATAGTAACCGCTCCTAGAGGTCCCGGCTTTTTTAAGATAGCTTTAGAACCTTTGGTAATGGGTATATCAGCCGTAATGCTAAGAGTAACGAGCGTACTATCTTTATCAATAAGATATTCCATGCTTTTAACAGCACCGATTTTATAACCTTTAATCTGAACCACATTACCTGGAAGCAGAGCGTCTACACGATCAAATTTTGTGTATAACACAGTTGGTTGACGAAATAAAGGTTCGTCGCGCATAATTCTGAAGCCTATAAAAGCAATGATTAATGCGGCCAATACCGTTAGGCCAATTTTGACTTCGTTGCTTAATATGTTCTTTGATGAATCCAATTTCTATGCCTTAATTTTATACTCACTGGCGGTCGTAAATTCAACCAGTGGAGGGTGTTCACTATTTTTCATTTCATCGATGGTTCCAAACCAACTCAGTTTCTGATCATCTAGAAATGCTACTTTCTCAGCAATCGATAACACACTGTGCATATCGTGGGTAATAACAATGGAAGTTATATCCAATTGATCGGCCATATCAACTATAAGTTCGTTGATTTCATCCGATGTTTTAGGATCGAGCCCTGAGGTTGGCTCATCATATAATAAATAATCTGGTTTCAGGATTATGGCACGAGCTAATCCAACGCGCTTTCTCATACCCCCTGATAATTCCGAAGTTTGTTTACTTCCAGATCCATCCAGATTTACAAGACTCAATGCCTCATACACGTTCTTCTCAATCTCTTCTTCAGTTTGATTGGTAAAATATCGAAGGGGGAAGGCAACATTTTCAAAGGTATTAATGGAATCGAATAAAGCAGCTCCTTGAAAGAGAATTCCAAATCGCTGGCGAATCAATCTGAGTTCTGAATAACTTAAATCGAATATATGTTGCCCATCAATAATTACATCGCCAGAATCAGGATAGAGTAACGCATTGAGATGTTTTAGCAATACCGATTTTCCACAACCCGACTTACCAATAACGGCTAATGTTTCCCCATCCTCGATGGTAAAAGAAACATCCTTCCATATTAGGTTATCGCCGAAGCTCTTAGTAAGATTTTTAATTTCTATCATTTCTTATAGTAATATGGCTGCTAACACAAAGTCGGCCAATAATATATAGATACAGCTTAATACCGTAGCTTGCGTTGTAGCGTTCCCTACACCTTCAGCACCACCAAACGCAAAATACCCTTTAAAAGATGCAATGGAGGTGATTACAAAACCAAAAACGAACGATTTAAGCACCCCAAAAACGACATCTTCTGGGAAGAAAAATGAACGTGCTCCTTTCATGAATTCTGCAGCTGGCAAAATTCCATCTAGTGCACCGGCCATGATACCGCCAATAATTCCTAAGGAAGTGGCAATTACATACAACACAGGAAACATCAATATTCCTGCAAATACTCGGGGTAGCACCAAAAATGCTACGGAGTTAAAACCCATAGATTCTAAGGCATCTATCTGCTCACTCACTCGCATGGTGCCTAACTCTGTTGAAATTCTAGCTCCAACTTTCCCCGCTAGTACTAATGCACTAATTACTGCGGCAAGCTCAATAATTACAGATTGGGAAACAATGGAACCAACGATGTATGGAGGATATAGATCAGTATCTAATTGATAGGCGGTTTGAAGCGTTAGCACGGCCCCAGTAAAAATACCAACCAGCATTATGATAGGAATGGACTCATACCCAACTTTTATGAACTCATTGAATAAGTTTTTCCGATAAGTACTGAATTCAGTAACCGAGCGTAATGCCCGGTAAAGGAGTAATGAGTACTGACCTAATTGTTTAATTGCTTCCATTAAAAATATTGATATTCAAACTTAACTTAACCGTTTAGGGCTTTGCTCATTCAATTAATTATATTACAAAACATTTCATCCAATTGTCATTTCGAAATTGAAAGAAGTTAAGCCTTTACTACTCATAATTCTTACGTTTTTCCTCAGCAGTTCACTAATGGCTCAGTCTGACAGAACCGCTATTTACCGCTTTTTGGATATGAGCCCCAATGCAAGTATCGCCGGTTTAGGAGGATATCATCCTGGTTTATTCGAACCAGATTTTTCGAATATGCACTTAAACCCTGCGTATCTCCATGGCTCCGAAACAGGTATGGTTTCCGCTACGTTCATTAATTTTTTTGGTGACTCCAAAATGGGAAACACTAGCTATTCCCTCGACCTCGGCACTTCTCATACTTTAGGAGTAGGCCTAAGGTTCCTTGGACACGGCGACTTTACATCTTATGACGAAAATGGCAATGAATTAAACTCCTTTTCCGCCACCGATCTAGCCATTAATGCGGCATACGCCACTACTATTATTCCGAATTGGACTGGAGGGCTAAGTGTTGATTTAATTCATTCTTCCTATGAACAATACAACTCGTCGGCTTTTGCCTTAACGGGAGGTGTACTTTATACCGATACAGAAAATCATTTTTCATTAGGTGTCGTAATTCGAAATTTAGGCACCCAGTTTAGTACCTATAATGGCACCCGCGAGCCTATGCCTTTGGATATTGCTGTTGGTATCACCAAAAAACCTGAAGCATTCCCCGCCGAGCTCACAGTCACATTACGAAAACTGAATGACTGGAATTTAGATGGGGCTTTAACTGAAAGCAGCTCTTCCAATGCATTCAATGAACTGATGAAGCATGTTGTGCTCGGGTCCAAATTTCAGCTCAGTGAATCCTTTCAATTTACACTCGGTTATAATCACTATCTTCATGAGTTAAATAAGACCAATGAAAACTTTGATTTTGCAGGCTTACACGCTGGTGTAGGTTTTACAATAAAAAAGCTACACTTCGATATCAGCAGAAGCTCTTACAGCTCTTTAGGTGGGGTAACCCACTTGAGCTTTAAAATTGCTCTATAACCATGAGTTCTTTCAAGATTTTAAATGACAACCCCGGCATAAAGAATATTATTATTGCTACCGCTATGATGATATTGATCTTTAGTGTAGGCACTATGGGGTATCAATTTATTGAAGACATGACATGGTTTGAGGGGCTTTATATGACCTTTATAACCATCTCAACCATCGGTTTTACTGAGATTCATACTCTTTCCATTGAAGGCAGAGTATTTACAATGTCACTCTTCGTATTTGGCATTGGTGTCATCTCATACATCGCTTCCCAAACAACACAATTACTATTTGAGAGCGAATTATTTCATAAACGCGCAATGCAAAAAAGACTTCAAAAAATGGAAAACCATTATATCATATGCGGCTACGGTAGAATTGGCCATCGAATTGCAGAAGTACTCAAAGATGCCGGACTACCTCTAGTAATTGTTGAAAACCGAGAAGATAGTTTAGACCGTGTTAAACAAGATCAGGTTTTATTTATAGAAGGCGATGCTGAAGATGAATCTGTATTACTTGAAGCGGGCATCAAAAAAGCTAAAGGGTTGATTTGCACACTCTCAAGTGATCAAGATAATGTGTTTACCACCCTGCTAGCTCGTGAACTGAATCCAAATTTATTCATCCTTGTACGAACCAATGAGAACAAAAACCGAAGCAGAGTACTTAGAGCTGGCGCAAATAAAGTAATTTCCCCTTATGAAATTGGGGCTGATCGAATGGCAAATGTGATCTTACGCCCTCACGTAGATGAATTTGTGAATTCTATTACAAAATACACTTTACACGATCACACGTTTGACGAGGTATTAATCGCAAAAGGATCGGAATTAGACGGTAAATCTTTAGCTGAGATCAACGTCCGAAATCAACACGGAGTGCTCATTATAGCGATCATTCCTCAAGGAGAAAGTATAAAATTTAACCCTGATAGTTCTGAACATATCTATGAAGGAGATTCCTTAATTTTGATAGGTGATCTTAAGCAGATTGATAAGTTTAGAACTGAGGTTTGCAACGACAATCGTTCAATAGCTGAACGAACAATGAATTACGAAATTAAAAAATCCCATGATTAGATATTTAACAGCGGGCGAATCTCATGGACCAGCATTAACTGGAATTGTAGAAGGGGTTCCAGCAGGTTTATCCATAACGGAAACTGATTTAGCGGAACATTTAGCTCGCCGCCAAAAAGGGTATGGTCGTGGTGGTCGCATGGCTTTTGAAAAAGATATAGCCACCATTAACTCCGGTGTACGCTTCGGCAAAACCATGGGTGGACCCATTTCTTTGGTTTTAGAAAATCGCGCATTCCAAAAAGATGCTGCAGGTTGGCCAGTAGTTATGAACAAAGAGGAAGAGGCTGAAGGCATCGAAAAAATCACCCTTCCACGCCCAGGACATGCAGATCTAGTAGGAAGCCAGAAGTATCGATTTGATGATATCCGACCTGTTATTGAGCGCTCTAGTGCTCGTGAAACAGCCATGCGTGTAGCTTGCTGTGGTGTAGCTCGGCAGTTTTTAAAACATTTCGGTATTCAGATTGGTGGGCATGTTATTCAAATTGGGAAAGTGGGTTACGAGTCTTGGGAAGATGTTAGAACCTTAGCCGACCCTCTTGCAGAAAAGGGCGCGGAAGAAATTTTTAGAGCTTCCGATCAATCCGATGTTCGCTGTTTAGATGCCACCTTGAGCGAAGCCATGCGTGAAGAAATTAAAATTCAACGGAAAGCTGGTTCTTCACTTGGGGGTATCTACGAAATTATCATTACCGGTGTACCCGTAGGTTTAGGTAGCTACACCCATTGGGATAAGAAACTCGATGGAATGATTGCCCATGCTATAATGGGAACTCAAGCAATGAAAGGCGTTGAAATCGGCTATGGTTTTGAAGCCACGCGCACTCATGGCCATGAAGTGCATGACGAGATATCACATGATGGTTCAAGATTTACCCGAAAAACCAATAGAGCAGGCGGTATTGAAGGTGGCATGAGCACAGGTATGCCTATTATCATACGTGGAGCTATGAAACCTATTCCTACCATGCTTAACCCATTGGGAACGGTTGATATGCATACGCTAGAGGAAACAAATACACGTTATGAGCGTTCTGATGTTTGTGCATTACCAAGAGCCGTTGTTGTGGCAGAAAGTGTTCTAGCGCCTGTGATAGCCAATGCCTTTTTAGAAAAATTCGGTGGCGACTCAATACAAGAAATAGAAGAACGTTTTAAAAAAGCTAAATAGGTAATCCTGTGAGCTCAAAGATTTCAATACTCGCTACTAAGTTGAAAAATAATCCTAAGGATTGTTTTTTAATGTTTGCTTTAGCTCTAGAATTACTAAAGTTAGGTGAGCAACAAAAAGCTTTAACTCTATTTCAAACTATAGCTAAAACGGATCCTAATTACGTAGGGGTTTACTATCACCTTGGTAAACTTTTAGAGGAACTAAATAGCGCAGAAGAAGCTATAGTTCAATATAAAACAGGCATTAAAATCGCTCAGCAATTGAACGACCAACATGCTAAGTCTGAGTTACAGGGTGCGCTCATGAATTTAGAAATGGAAATCAACGAATGAACAAATTCACTCCAATAATCACTATGCTTCGTCCATTCTTAGTTTTAATTATCGCTGTATTATTCACGGGCTTTGTGAATGCACAAGAGAAACAAAGCTATACTGTTAAAAAAGGAGATACTTTCTATAGCATCTCAAAACTACTGGATGCTACCGTTGCTGAGTTAAAACAGTGGAATGATATCACAGGCAATGAATTATCGATTGGGCAAGTA